>JAEEGH010001840.1_pt1 | contig 59600 bp, 39 predicted proteins | sample 9134181 | NCBI WGS metagenome assembly JAEEGH01 (sample SAMN16246544, study PRJNA631951) | gut metagenome | biome: gut microbiome; feature: rumen; material: DP-attached | host: Bos | place: Iran: Karaj | collected 2018-10
CAATTACCGCGGGCTGATACCCAACCGGGTGGACATATCCGAGAGGCCGGCCGTCGTAGACCTGCTGCTGCGCCTGGGCGACTTCGAGGCCGACTCCGTCGTGGGCAGAGGCCGCTCCGGCAACATCGTCACCATGGTCGACCGAACCTCGGGCCTGTTTTTGGCCGAGCTGGTCCCCACGCTCGAAGCCACCGTCGTCTGCTCGGCAGTCACACGCCAACTGTCACCTTATAAGAACATTCTCAAAACCATTACTTTCGACAACGGACGCGAGTTCTCTAGGCATTCCGATATCGCCATCGAACTCGGCTCCGACAACTACTTTACCAAGCCCTATCACTCCTGGGAGAAAGGCTCCGTCGAGAATGCCAACGGCCTCTTGCGCCAGTATTTCAGGAAGGGCACCTCCTTCGACGGTCTCTCACAGGCCGATGTGCAGCGTGCCTGCGACCTCATAAACAACCGTCCCAGAAAAAGATTCGGCTTCCGTACCCCAATTGAGATTTTTTCCCTATATTTGCACCATCAATTCACTCAACCTATTATGCCGTACGTGTTGCGTTTATGACTTGAATTCAGCTTCTAATTATTTCCATAACAATCGTACTGTTGTATTTCTTGAGTAATAGGGGGATTTGGCTTTGTACATATTGACCAATAGATATTCCCAAAGATGATGCTTCTTGTATAAGTTGGTTGACGATATTCTGAGGAATCATAAATTTATTCTTAATTTTAGACTGCAAAAGTACTAACATTATCCCGTTCACGCCACGACAGATGTTGTCATGTGACAATATCTGTCGTGGCGTTGAGCCTTTTTGTGTAGGGTTGGAAGAGGTTTGTGTCAAGGGCTTTGCTGATGTTGAACAGCAGTTGGGTGTCGAGGGAGGGTTTGTTGAAGATGCGCTGCACCGTGCGGGGGGTGACGTTGATTTGCTCGGCGAGCCACTCGTTGGTGTGGCCTTGGCGGCGCAGCTCATCGCGGATGATGTGGCCGATGTGTATCTGCATAGTGGATGCTGTTTGGGCGATGTGCTACCGATTCCTTGTACGCATTCCGACGGCCACAGACAAAAAGAAGGCGAGCAATCTCGTCTCCTAACTGCGGTCGTGGAATACCTCTCCAAGGAAAGACTAAAATGCCCGCCTATCGGCGAACATTTGCTTTTTGTAATCCCTGGAGCCTTAGATGAAATTTTCCACGTTTCAGTTAGGTCGGAACAAATAGCAAACGCTATGTTATTTATGTTTAATTATTTACTTTCTTTTGTGTCTGTTTTTTTTCGTTAATACTGCTTTAATTTGTGGTGCAAAGATACACAAAATTATTTGATTGGCATGAAAAAATCGTTTTGTGCAGTTTTAAAGGCGGGCATTCCATCGGCTCGGGGCATCGGTTTGGAGGTGGTACATAGCATTTCAGGGGTTCGTGGCGCGCGTATCATATTTATATTTATATATGTGCCGCAGGCTCGTTGTCCTATTAGCGCGTCTGAAAGCACGCAGCAACTTGGCATTCCCATATCTCCCGAATTGTGCCTGCGGGCTGGGTGACGTGTGCTTTTTACCGCTTTTTATTAGATGTATATGAGATACTTTTTCGCCTATATGGCGAAGAAGTGCGTAGTAATTAGTGACGCGTAATTGAGTGTTGGCGGGAGTTACGCTGGGTGTGGGTGGGGGTGTGTGGTAGGATGCGGGAGGCTAGTCGCGGAGGGTGGCGAGGGTGCCGTCGGGGAGGAGGCGGACGATGCGGCTGGGGGCGACGGGCGGGTGGTGGAACGCGGGGTGGTCGGGGAGGCAGCAGTCGATGCGTTGCTTTAATGCGGGGTCGATGTCGGTGTAGGTGGCGGGGGAGGGGTGGCCGGAGAGGTTGGCGGAGGTGCTGACGAGGGGGGTGCCGAGGTGCTGGATCAGCTGCTGGCAGAAGGTGAACCGGGGAATTCGTACGCCTACGGTGCCGTCGGCGGCGGGGAGGTTGTGGGCGATGGGGATGGCGAGCATAGAGGCGGGCAGGATGACGGTGGTGGGGCGGAGGCTGTGGAGCAGTTGTAAGGCTTCGGTGGGTATTTGGGGCGAGAGCATCGCCTCGGTGGCGAGGATGAGCATGGACTTGGCGTGGTCGCGCTGCTTGATGGCGTAGATGCGTTCTATGGCATCAGGGTTGGCGGCATCGCAGCCGATGCCCCAGATGGTGTCGGTGGGGTAGAGGAGAGTTTGGCCTTGGCGGAGGGCGGCGAGGGCGGTTGAGAGTTGAGCGGATGGACATGCCCCGCCACTGGAGAAACATTCACTGGATGTTTCTCTCCCCTCTAAAAAGGGGACGGCTGTCGCATCCGAGAGTTGGGAATTGGGGGACATGGCGTTTCTTATTTTTAAGTGAAGTTTGGCTATCAAAAACGTTAAATTTTGGTGCAAAGATACGATTAATTCAGAAATATTCGTATCTTTGCATGTTAGAATTTTGGGCAATAGTAGGATTTGACAAATTTAACATATTAATAATCAAAAAAATCAAACTATGAACAGTATCCTTAATCTTTGGGAGACAAATCGCCCACTGTGTGTTTTAATCGGCGTTTTGATTGTCGTTCTCCCGTTTTTACTATTCTACCTGAGCAAGGCTAGAAAGGAGCATCCCAAGGGCTTGATCGCTGCCGCTCTGAGCAACATGGGCGAGCGTTTCGGCTATTACATCATGAATGCCGTGTTGGTGTTGTTCATCTGCTCCAAGTTCGGTATTTCGGACGAGGTGTCGGGCATCATGTTTGCGGTGTTCTACTTCCTCATCTATGTGCTCGCCCTGCCGGGAGGAATCATTGCCGACCGCACACAGAACTACAAGAGCACCATCATATGGGGTATTATTGTGATGGCGTTGGGTTATGCCATCCTCTCCATCCCCGTGTTCAGCGACCACGGTGGGTTCTCGTGGGTGCTGGTCATCACCATGCTTGCCCTCGTGCTGATTGCTTGCGGTAACGGCTTGTTCAAGGGCAACCTGCAGGCCATCGTAGGCCAGCTGTATGACGACTTCGAGGCTGAGGCTGCCAAGAAAGGCCCCGAGGCACTGGCACAAGCCAAAGAGAAGCGCGATAGCGGATTCCAAATCTTTTACGTCTTCATCAACATCGGTGGTGTCATCGCCCCCTTCATCGCCCCGCTTATCCGCAACTGGTGGCTCCAGACCAAGAACCTAGTATACAATGCCGACCTGCCACGCCTCTGCCACAAGTTTGTCCAAGGCACCACTGAGGGCAACGACATGGAAAACCTCACCAACCTCACTCAGCAGTTCCCCGATGCAGCCGCCGACATGGGCCGATTCTGCAACGACTACCTACAGGTCTATAACACGGGTGTCCACTTTGCCTTCATCGCTTCAGTGCTGGCCATGCTCATCTCGCTCCTCATCTTCCTCGGTGTTAAAAACCGCCTGCCCAACCCCGTCAAAAAAGCCGGTTCCAAGACCGAAGACTACACCCCCGAGGAGCGTCAGGCCAACGCCAAGGAGATCAAGCAGCGCATGTATGCCCTCTATGCCGTGCTCGGCGTAGCCGTCTTCTTCTGGTTCTCATTCCACCAGAACGCCCAGTCGCTCTCCATCTTCGCCCGCGACTTTGTCGACACCAGTGCCATCCCGCCTGAGATTCTGCAGTGCATCAACCCGTTCTTTGTCATCATTCTTACCCCCATCGTCATGTGGATATTCGCCTCTCTGGCACGCAAAGGCAAGGAAGTTTCCACCCCGCGCAAGATAGCCATCGGTATGTTCATCGCTGCCTGCGCCTACATCTTCCTCATTTGCGTCGCAGTTGCCAACAACTACCCCTCTGGCGATGCTTTCAAAGCCCTGCCTGAGGCAACCAAGATGGCTATGAAGTCGAGTCCTTCGATACTGATTTTGACCTACTTCTTCCTGACAGTGGCGGAGTTGTTTATCTCGCCTCTGGGTCTGTCGTTCGTGTCGAAGATTGCTCCTAAGCACCTACAGGGTATCTGCCAGGGCCTGTGGCTGAGTGCCACCGCTATTGGCAACCTCTTCATCTTCCTCGGTGTGAAGATGCTCAACGCCTTCCCGCACCAGTGGATGACATGGGGTGTGTTTGCCATCTTCTGCCTCATCTCAATGGGCGTGATGCTGGGTATGCTCAAATGGCTCGAACGCATCACGGCCGACAGCAAATAGTCAGTATTATTAACTCATACATGTCAAAGCCGACCCCGAAAAAGGGTCGGCTTTGCTGTTTTGGGTCAATCGTGGATTATTTCCACGCGGCTGCGGCCTTCGCCGTGGCGGGTGACGCGGATTTGGGTGCGGATGCGCTCGTTCAGCTCCTCGCGATGGGATATGATACCTACTCGACGATTGCTCTGTCCAGCAATGTCCTGTAGCTTCTCGAGGGTGGACATGACGCTGTCGAGGTTTTTTTGGTCGAGGGTGCCAAATCCTTCGTCAATGAAGAGGATATTGACGTTGAGGTCGGGCCGGTTGAGCGAGGATAGCGCAAGCGATAGGGCGAGCGACACCATGAAACGTTCGCCTCCCGACAGCACGGTGACACTGCGCACCTCGTCTTTGTTGTAGCGGTCGAGGACGAGGATGGAGAGCTTGTCGTTCTCCTCGTTGCAGGTGAGTGTGTAGCGGTCGGTGATTTGCTCCAGATAGAGGTTGGCGTTGTTGAGAAGGGGACGCAGGATATAGGTCTGCACCAGTGTGCGGAAGCGGGTGCCGCCGAAGTAGTGGTTCAGTTTGTCCCATCGGGCGAAGGTCTGCTGACTCTCTTCCAAGGCTTGTTGGGCATTGGCTAGCAGCTTTTGGTTGTCGGTGTTGGTTTCTAGTTGTTTCTTCGCAGTAGCGATGCGGGCATTCTCCTGTTCTTTTTGTTCGATGAGCTGCGTTTTTTGGCTCTTGAGCGCGTTGATGTCAGGGATGGGGTCGGTAGCTTGCAGTCCTAATGTTTCGCGGGTCTGGGCTATGCTTTTGGTGGCTTCGGCAAGGGCGTCGGTGGCGGAGCGGAAGTTCTCATCGGTCTGTTTGACGAACTGTTGGGCGGTGGGCAGAAGGGTGGCCTGGCGGATGAGGTGGTCGAGGTCTTGCTCGTTGCGGCCCGTTTGGCGGTACCAATTGTCCAGCACGGCGTGGCTCTGGCGGAGGGTGTCGTCGAGCATGTCGAGGCGGCTGTGTATGGCGGTGACAGAGGACGACAGCTTATTCCACTCCGACAAGATATTGGTGGAGGGGTGTTCCTGAGCTATATGGGTGGTGGAACTTGGGAATTGAGGATTGAGGATAGAGAATTGGGAGTTGAGGGTGCTGCGAATGTCGGATAGTTGGTGGAATTGGGTGTTGAGAATTGAGAGTTGAGAATTGAATGTGTCGTGTTCGGCTTTCCGTTGGCGGTATTCGTTGGCGGAGGTCTTTAGGCTGAGATGGGTTTGGGACAGCTGTTGCTGCCAGTCGGGGTAGAAGGGCGACAGTCGTTCCGACAGGGTGTTGGCAAGTTTTTGTAGCTCCTCTTTTTCGGTGGCAATTTGTCGGTTGAGGGTGTTGATACTCTCGGAGTTGATGTCGAGCGCGTGGGTGGCGTTGGAGAGATCTTTCTGCGCGGTGATGAGGGTGGTGTCCAACGGTTTTTTCTCTTTCAGCAGTTGCTGCCATTGGAGCTGGAGGGCTTCCACTTGCTGCCGATGCTGCTGGTAGGTGGTGATACTTTGATCGGTTTCCTGTAGAATGGCTTGTGCCCGCTCGGCGAAAGTGTCGTCGTAGGCGATGCCTTCTTTCTCCGTTGCCTGATGCAATGTCTTTTCGGCATCAAGTGTGGTGCGCTGTTGGTTGGCAAGGGCTTTCTCTTTGGCAGCAATCTGTCCGGCAAGGTTGTCGCGATCTTGCTGGGCTTTGTTTTGTTGCTCAAGGGCATGGCTGTAGTCGTGCGACCGCTGCAATTGTTCCTCTTTCAGAGGGGAAATGATTTGAGTTAGTTCCTCTTCGAGAGGCAGTTGAGCGATGGGCTGTCCGCAAAGGGGGCAGGTGTCGGCATGAATTTCTGCCATGCGTGCGCGGAGGCTCATGAGGGTGTCGTCGACGCTGCTACTCATGGTGGAGTAGCGTTTCATAGCTTCGTCTGAACGTAGTTTTGCCTGCTCGGTTTTCTGTTTGGCAAGAAGATAGTTTTCTTCGAGGGTCTTAAGACGTTCGCGAGCCTCGGCTATTTCCTTGGTGGCAGAGTCGATTGTCTGCTGTTGATCGACGAGTTGGCGATGCTGATTAATCCAGGATTCGAGATGGCTCTTCCGTTCGGCAAGTAGGGTCAGTTGCCGGTTGATGTTGTCGGGGTTGAGTGCGTCGCGTTGTTGCTGGATTTGCTGTATGGCGTGTTCCTTTGCCTTCACGGCCTCGTCGGCTTGTTTGAACGCTGCGGTAGCTTGGGCCACCTTGGTCTTTAATGGGTCGCTGGCACTCTGTGTCTTTGCCAGCTCGTCAGCGAGTTGCTGGGCTTTTTTCTCATGGGTTGCATAGGTGGTGAGATACACCAATGTCTCGTCGGCCTGAGCGTACAGCGTTTCGCGGTCGGCACATTGTTGCAGCCATTGCGACTGCTGTTCCAGTTGTTGCGTACCGAGGTCTAGTTGCTCTTTGCGCCAGTTGAGGTCGGAGGAGAGGATGCCGAAGGTGTCTTGGCAGCTTTTCAGTTGGGTCTGTGTGGCCGACTGCTCTTGTGTGGCCCTGCGCAGGAGTTGCAGTTGTTGGCGTTCCTGCTCGGTGGAGAGCCAGTCGGTGGCCAACTGCTTGTAGGAGAGGTATTCCTGTCTGGCTTGTATAGCCTGCGTGGAGGCAATGCGTTGTCTGGCATTATCGGCTTTCTTTTCGTTGTCAATAATTTGCGAGACATGTCCAATCTGGTCTTCAACGAGCGAAATCTGCTGTTGCAGTTTTGCGACCGTCTGGCTCCGCTCTTCTATCTGTTGCGACAGCTCGTTGATCACCTCGGGCGGGAGGATGTGTGCTGCTTCGGTCTGATAGGTCGTCTCGGCAATCTTTTTATGCTCATTGGCACGGTCGTAGAGGTTTTTGATAGCCATGCCGTAGGTGGAAAATTTCTCGGTATTGGTCAGTTGCTCCAATATTATCTCACGATCCTTTTTATCGCCACAGAGGAATGCCGCGAACTGCCCTTGGGCCAGCATCGCCATACGGTTGAATTGCTGGAAAGAGAGGCCGATGGCGTGTTGTATGGGGTTGTCTCGAGTGTCGACTTTCACCTCGTCGGCATCGCCAATCTTTACTGTCCATAGGATATCGCGATATGTTCCGTTTCGGGTGTAGCCGAGTTCCAGTTTTGCCCGATAGTCGATGCCGTCGTTGCCCTCAAACAACACTTCGCTGTAACATTCATCTTTCGACGAGATACCTAGACGGGTGTATTGATGGAGGCTGTTGATGCTAATCGTCTCGCCTTGGCGGTTTTCGAAACGGTTCTCTGTAGGATTGGCCACGCCGGCAATGCGTGGGGTGGTCTTGTACAGGGCCATGGCAATGCCGTCGAGCAGCACGGTCTTGCCCACTCCGGTGTCGCCCGAGATGAGGAATATGTTGGCCGGTGTGCCTGTCGACGGGCTGACAAGGTCGTGCTCGAAATCGATGTCGGCACGCTCGATGGAGGCAATGTTGCGCAGATGGAGTTCCTTGATTCTCATTTTTTTGACCTCCCTTCTTCTTGAATGTGTTGGTACTCGGTCTCAATCTCCTCAAAGGCACTACGTATCTCTTCAAGAGAGAGTCCGTTGTAGTGGTCTATGGTTTGTTCGATAAACTTCATTGGCTCTGTGGTCATCTGCTGTAGGTCTGCCACCTCGAAGATGAGCTTTTCGGTTCGTTCTTTCTTGTCGGGCAGGTTGGTCCATAATATCTTTGGATTGTAACGAATCTCGTTGTTGTAGGGTTCAAGCAGGTCGTAGACCTGTTGGTTGAAGTCTGGAGATAGGTCGGTGGCATAATCCATCTTGAAACGGATGTACCCCCGTCCACCTTCGTTGGCAAAGGCCTTCACGACGTCGAGTGCCTCCTCTTGGCTTTGGGCGTAATGGTCGGCAGGCAGTTCGTTGAAATGACGCAACTCGTCGATACGTAGGCGGGTGAGTTGCACATCACCGCCATGATGCTCAATCTCCACTAGACTGACCGTGTGTGGATATTTCTCGTCGCAGCTAACGTGTAGCGCGCTGCCCGAATAGCGAATGATGCCCGCAGGGTAGTGGCTCACCTCTTCGTGTTCGTCGTTGGATTGGCCGATTGTCTGAGGGCGGTGGATATGTCCTAGGGCAAGGTAGTCGTACCCGTTGCCCATGTCGGTAGGGGCGAGGGTCTGGATGTGTCCGATGTCGAAATCGTGTCCGGTGAAGTCCATTCCCGCCACAGCCGTGTGTCCCATCATCACCACGGGGAGTCCGCTGGTGTTCTCTCTGTCCACATAGTCCAACAATGCCTGCAGGGTCTCTTTCTTTGGGGCGACTATGTAGGGCAGGGCGATGATATAGCCTTTCCCTTCGAGGCGGACAAGGTAGTCCTCCTGCCAGCCGTCGGGTTGAGAGGTGCAGTCGCTGGCTGGGGGACGACCAATCAGTGTCACTTTGCCAAGCCTCCACACCACGTTATCGGCTTGTATGCGCGAAGCCGAGTCGTGGTTGCCTGCGGTGATGACAATCAGCATCTCGGGATAGCGGTTGTGCAGGCGGACAAAATAATCGTTGAACGCATGTTTTGTGGCTGCACTTGGCTGTTGGATGTCGAATATGTCGCCACTCACCAGCAATGCGTCGGGACTATACTTCCCGCACCAATGGTCGAGTTGATCAAAGAAATGCTGATGTTCGTCCTCGCGACCATAGTTTTGATACATGACCTGCCCTAGATGCAGGTCGGCAGTATGGAGAAATCTCATGGGTGGAAGTTTTTAATGCAATAAGTATTGTTTTGCCTGACGAATCATGTCGGGATGGCAGTTGAGCAGCTCGGCAATACGCAGGGCCTCTTGAGGCACCTCGTCGCTAGTGTCGGCAATAAGCGAGTAGTCGATAAATCGGTTGATGGTCTGTGCAGTCAACGGCATGTCTGCCAGATGTTCCACAAAGCCTTTCACCCTGAGTCGTCGGCACTCCACTCCCAACTGGCTGTAGTGGGTGGTTATCATGGTGATGGAATTTCGTTGTTGCATGATGGAGACAATCGCTTGCACCAGAGCCTTGCCCTCGACGGGATTGGTGGTGCGGGCAGGCTCGTCAATCAGTACTAGCAGGCGTTCTGTTTCGCTGCGTTTCATCACGTCGCTGATGCGTGTAATCTCGGCAGCGTAACTGCTGAGGCCGTTCATCTCGTTCTGCTCGTCGCCGATACAGAACACCACGTCGTCCACAGGCTTCATCCGCGCGCTTGTGGCAGGGACGGGAAATCCAAACTGGTACATCAGCTGTGCCACCCCGATGCTTTTCAGCAGTACGGTCTTGCCCGCCATATTGGCTCCGGTGACCAGCGTCACGCCTGGAGCTAGCTCGATGTCGATGGGTTGGTAGCGCAACCCCACTGCTTCGTTGTGCTGTTTGAGCCGTGGGTTGAACAACCCTAACAACATGGGCTGGGCATCATTGTCTATATTGTCGGGCTTTTGGAGTTCCCATTGTTGTGCCAGCGTTGCACGTGCCAAGGTGAAGTCGATATAGGCCATCTGCTCCAAAGTCTCCGTTAGCCTATCAGCGTAGGGCTGCAGCTGGTCGCACAGGCGGGCAATCACCTGCTGCTGTATGTCGTTCTGCTCTGCCAGCAGTTCGCCCATCAGCTGGTCGTCGGCTTGTTTCATCTGTCGGCGCAGGGGTGCCAGTCGGCTGTCGTAGCTGTCGTAGATATAGAAATTGGGTATACCCGTATTGTCGGGGTCGAGCAGTTGGAACACCTCTGTCACATCAGGCAGGCCGAACAAGTCATCGGCTTGCAACTCGGCAAGGGCCTTGCGGCTGTGGCGGCACAAGAATGCGAGGTTCTTTACTTCAAACAGCTCCACTTCGTCGAGTAGAATGTGTGACCGCAGGCTGTTCAAGGTGGTACGCAGGTCGTGCAGCTGCATCAGTTGGTGCCGCAGCACGGTAAGGGGCTGGGCGTAAGTGGACGATTCGATCCGTTGGCGTAGTGTCGCCACTGAGTTTTGTTCCAGCTCTAATTCCTGAGGTGAGGTGAGCAGTGGCTGCTCGAGCATCCTCCGCCGTCCTGCTGACGACATCAGTTCCATGTTTTCCGTCACATACGCCAGTCCGGGCACCTCCTTTATCTTATTTTGCAATATCATCATGGTGTGAGATTCCTTTTTTACGTTGCAAATTTACACAATTGTTTTCAATTATTATATGTATGGGCGAAAATATTTTACCACATCTCTGCCCGATAGGATGTTACGGTGCGGTAGTAAAAAAAGAAGAGGGTGTCTCAGTTGTGAGACACCCTCTCCGTTGGTGGTATTATTGATTAATACTCGTGTACGAGACGGACGGAGCAACCGGTGGAATAGGTCACGTTGTTGCGCATGGCGTTGGCATTGGGGCCGATGTGGAAGGTGTAGCCCGTGGTGCCGTTAACATGGCTGGTGGTCCAATAGTTACCGACGGTGCCTACGTTAGAGGTGCTGCTGCTGGTACGCTGACCGGCGGCGGGCAGGAACACGGCACCAGCGGCCTCCATCAGAGCCCAGTTGGCAGCGTTGTAGACATTGGAGGTGTAGCTGCTGTCGGAGTTGACAAAGGTCAGGCCCGAGGGGCAGGTCCAATCATCGGGAAGCAGGATGAAGCCGGGAGTGTTCTCCACAGTGGCCATACCTCTGAGCTGGGCGGCATTGGGACGCAGGGTCAGGAGGTAGGTCCACTCGGTGGAAGTGAGGGTACGCCAGAGGGCGGTCTGGTTGCCACCGTTGATGATGGGGTTGTAGAAGCCCCAGTCGGCGTTGGCATAGAAGCCGGTCAAGTCGTTACCGTTCGGATCCTCGGTGTACTCGGTATTGTTAGTGGTGGTCTCATAGGGCATGTAACGGCCTGCGCCGCCATCCCAACCGCTGGTGCCATAGCCGAAGAGGTCAATCCAGTCGGAGCAGTAGGCCTGCATGTAGACATTGTTGTTGGCAGCACCAGCAACATCATACTGGTTGACAGCAAAACGCCAAGTCTTGATGCGGGGACGATACTGGAGGTTGCCCTGCGAGAAGTTGACCTTGGTGTTGGCGCTGACGCTGAAAATACCGGGAAGGGTACCCTTGATGCGAGGATGCTCCAACTCAAAGATGCGGTTGTTGAGGCTGTCGAAATAGAAGTTGTAGGTGTTGTTGAGACTGTCGATGCGGGCATTCAGGGCTGCCACCTCGGCTGCGAGGGAAGAGTCCACATAGGCCTTGTTGGCTGCATCGAGTGGGTCGGTGGGAGTGTAGACGTTCTTAATCTGATTGTAAGCGTTGTTGTTGATAGCAATAACATCGTTCAGGCCCTGAGTCTCAGTGGTGATGAATCCGAGGTCGTTGTAGAAGTCGCTGAGGTTAGTGGGGTGGTTCAGCACGCTGTCCCACTCGATGGTGGTCTGGTTGTTGCTAGGCAGCACCACGTAGTTGCCGTTGACATAGAGAGTGTCACCACTGACAGAGAGCGTAAGGGTCAGGTCGTTGATGAATTCGCTCAGACGGGTGGGGTGGTTCAGCACGCTGTCCCATTCGATGGTGGTGGCACCAGTGCTGGGAGGCAGGATGACGTAGTTGTTGCCGCCGACGAACAGGGTGTCGCCGCTGACGGAGAGATTCAGGTCATTGATGAACTGGCTGAGGCGGGTGGGGTGGTTCAGCACGCTGTCCCACTCAATGGTGCCGCGGCAGTTGCTGGGGAGGACGACATAGTTGCCGTTGACAAAGAGGGTGTCGCCACTGACAGAGAGGGCGAGGTTCAGGTCGTTGATAAACTGGCTGAGACGTGTGGGCGCATTGCGCAGGCTGTCATAGCGGTAGCCCCAGTTGCGGAACATGGGATCCTGCTCATTGTACGACCAGTCGTCGCTCATTCTGTCGGCAATGGTAGCCCGGTTGGCGTAGAGGGCATAAGGCACAGCCAGAATCTTCTGTGTGGCAGAAAGGGTGTAGTTGATGCCTCCGGCGAGGTCAACCTCACTCTTGATAAAATAAGGTCCGTTGGCCCAGTTGATGTTGGCAAAAGCATCCGAGTTGTCGCCAACAATAAGGGTGAAGAGACCATTGGCGTTGGTAGCGGCAACTTCTTCCTGCTGGTAGATAATGGTACCCATAGCAGAGCCTTGGAGGATGCTGATGCGTACACCGACGTTGCGGTTAGTTATGAGCTGTCCCGCAGCGTTGCGGGCGACGGCTTGGTAATTGAAACCTTTGGGAGCCTGTGCATAGAGTGTTGCAAAGGTGAAGATTGCTAAAAGCGTAGTTAGAATTTTTTTCATGACTATTTGGCCTTAATAATTTTATAAATATTCTTTTTTGTCTGATCGGGGGTTGCCACGTGGAGCATGTAGGTTCCGGCAGCCAGTTGCTGGAGGTCGATAGTTTGCTGGCCTCCCTGATAGTTGCCTCGCGACAGGATTTGTCCATTGGCGTTGTACAGTGTGTAGGACAGCTGCATGGGCTGGTCGCACTCAAGGATGACGTAGTCGGCTGTGGGGTTGGGGTAGAGTGCCACACCCACAGTGAGCGCCTCAATTCCCTGATACTGCGCGTCGCGGGCAGTAATGGGCTGCTGCACACCTTCGGAGAAGGACTCGGTGATGTTGACCACCGTGACGGCCGGGGCATAGGCAGTCTTCACTGCTATCTCGCCCCCACTGAAACTCAGCGAGCCCGTCACACTGGCAGCGTCGCCGCCAAAGCTGGTAATGGCTTGTTGGGCCCGCAGGCCGCCACCCCAGCACAACAGTGCTAGAAGCACAATGGCTGAAATTCGGGTTTGTGTTTTCTTGTGCATATTATTTAGTCTTTTTATTATTCCTTATTATAGCCGGCATTGCCGTCGGTGTTGCGGATGCCCACATTCAGCACCTCGATCTCGACGCGGCGGTTGTGGAAACGGCCTTCGGGCGTGGTGTTGGTGTCGATGGGATACTTCTCGCCGAAGCCTTCAGGCACCATGCGGCTAGAGTCGATACCCTTCGACTGGAGATAGCGGATGACCGACTTAGAGCGGTTGAGAGACAGCGTCTCGTTGTACGAGTCGGAACCCAGACTGTCGGTGTGGCCGATAATCTTAATTCTCATCTCGGGGAAGGCATTCATCATCATGGCAACCTCGTCAAGATGCGGATACGATTCGCTGCGCAGACGATAGGAGTCGAAGTCGAAGTTGATGTTGAACAGGCATATGCGCTTGTCGCTGATGTCTACGCCCAGTTTGATAAAGGCATACATCTCGCCAAACGAGTAGCAGTCTTTGCGCACATACTCCAGACTGTCGCCAGAGACGGGACCGGGCTTGATAATATACACGGTGTCGGTCTGCGTGGTAGTGGTGGTGTCGTGCTGCTCCACATACACGGTGTCTTGCACATACACAGTGTCGACCTGCTGCGGTCCGCGAGGACGCTTCTCCTTGTTCTTCCAGCTGTCGTCGAGCGGGAGGGCGATGCGCAGAGCCACCTCGATGCCGCGATTCTTACGGGTCTCCTGATAGAGCTCGGCACCGGGAATCAGATGGTTCAGGATAATGGAACGGTCGTTGTCGGCAACCGTCGGGTTGTTCAAAATCTCGCGCTGTGCGAAATTGTTGAGCAGTCCGAGGTTGTACCCGGCCTCCAACGACATCAGGACGGGTATCCCGTTGGTAGGAATCAGGAAGTCGATACCGCCGCCCAGCAGCACACTCGCGTCGTATGGGTGGATATCGGCCTTGGTAATAGTCGTGTTGCATCCCTCGGGGTAGTCCTCCTGGTCGAAATAGGTGACCTTGCCACCGTAGGCCATGTTGAACTGGGGCGCCACCATCAGGTAGGGCGACACATAGCTGTTAGGAATGCGGAAGTTGTACGTAATGGGCAGCCGGAAGTCCACATAATGAGCCTTCAGGCGATAGCGCACATCCTTCCACTCCAAGCTGTCGGCGCGTCCCACCAGCGACACCTCAGGACGGATGGCGAGGTTCGACTTGCCCAGATGGAAGTGGCCGAACAGGCCCACCATTCCCTGGGGCTGCAGGAAGTGCTTGTAGATACTGATGGGTTTGTGCGAGTAGACCATGTCGGACAGGTTCAGGCCGCCGCGCACACCGATGAGGTTGCGGGGGAACAGAATCGGGCCCTCGTATGTTGTGTCGGTATCATTCTTCGTTGTAGGTTCTTGGGCAAGAGCCATGTTGGTCATCAGGACCACCGAAATGATAAGAAAAAATACGTTACGTTTCATAAGCTACTTGTCTAAGGATTTAAAATATTTTTCTGCCATGTTGTCACCGTCGTTCCAATAGCGGTAGGTGCCTACATCGGATATACGGCCCCATTCGTCCTCCTTGTCGATGATGTACTCGGCATACTGGAAATTCTTCAGGCCCGTCTTGGTGAGCGTGCCGGAAACCACCGATGCCGTTTTGCTCCATGACGACTTGTCGAGCTGGATGGTCTGGATGCAGTAGACGGTGATGTTGCTGTCCTCACCAATCACGCGGGCGCGCTCAGCGTTGCCGATGACGTCGTTGATCTGAGCCTCGTCGAGGAAGATGGTGTCGCTCTGGCCCTGGATGTAGTTAATCTTGCCGCGGAGGCTCTGGCCGGAGAACTCCATGAACAGTTCCACAAAGTCGAGTCTCACACCGTCGGATGCAAACTTACAATCCATCGGAGACGCCTTGAACTTCCCTTTGATGGTGGCGGGATTCACACCCTCGTGGATGACAAATCCGTTCATCGAGAGCTGTTCCTGGATATGCTCAGGAATGACATCATAAGGGATTTTTCCATAAGGCTGGGGCAGCACAATCGTGTCGTTACCCTCCTTCAGGCAGCCCGTTAACAAGAAAAAGGGCAGTGCCATCAGTGCCAAAAGGATTCTTAAATGTTTGTTACACTTGGTCATAATTATATTTATTAGTTATATTCCTAAAATGCAAATATACGTTTTTTTCTGGAATAACAATCGTTAACCTCGAATTTTTTTTTCGACGTCCTTGTTTTGCTGCCATTTCGCGTCTTTCCTCTCCACGACTCGCCGCCCCTTACCGTATCGTACGGATTCCTACCGATTCTTACCGATTCTTACCGATAGCCATGTCGAATAAGGCTCCTACAGCGATGAAGGACCGTTGAGCAATCGCCAAGAATGGGAGGGTTGGTAAAGGCTGGGTGGGGGGAACGTTAAGGTGTGTAGGGGTGCGGGAGGGAGGAGGATGGGATGCGGGAGGGGAGGTGAAGGAAAGTGGGGGGGTGGGGATAGGGAGTGGGAGGGGTTATGGGCGGGGGCATTTCATCACGTCGTAGACGGGGCATTGCAGCGCGTCGGAGAGTTGCTGGCAGGCTTCGGTGGAGTTGAGCGTGTAGCCTTGTGGCGAGGTGGGGTTGAGACAGACCGCCACCAGTCGCGAGCGTTGCAGGACGATTAGTTTCCCGCCGCGGCGGGTGTATTCGGCGTAGGCCTCTGGGGTGATGAAGAGCTTGGTGAAGTCGCGCACTACCAGCACGGTGTCGCGTATGGTGGGTTGGGCGGCGAGGTATTTCAGCAGGCGGTCGCTGACCGCGCCGGCGGCGAAGAGGGTGCTGCCGTGGCGGAACAGGTCGTCCTCGCCCCTACCCAGCAGAAACACCGAGGCGATGCCGAGGTCGTGTACCTTGCCGCCGCTGTCGACGGCCCAAATTCCCGACGGGATGTTGGCGAACTTGGCGCGCAGGCTGTCGTCGACCTCGGGGAGGTTGATGAGTCGGTAGACGAAGCGGGTGCGGGAGATGAGCTGCTGCAGGTTGGGCGAGACGGCGGCGCCAGTGGCGAGAATCATGGCGTCGGTGACGGTGGGGGAGGCGAGGCTGAGGCGCGACAGGGCGCCGTCGACTACGGTGAGCTGCACTCCGCGTTGGCGGAAATCGTTAATCTGCCGCCGCAGCATTCCTGTGGTGGCGGCTCCGGACAACAGTATTTTGCCCGGGCAGAGCACCTGTGCCGTCACCAGGCGGCCCAGGGCGGTGCGCTGTTCACCCACGCCGAGTATGTCGGACACCAGCCGCCGTTGGGTGTAGTGCCGCTCGGAGGTGATGAACTGCATCCCCTCGTACAGCCGTATCTCGGGCTTGGCGGTAGCGTAGACAGAGTCCACCTGTTCACCGTCTACCCCGATGGAGGTGACGGCGGTGGAGATGCCCAACTCGTCCAGTCGGCCCAACAGATAGTTCAGGCAGACGGTCTTGCCGGTGTTCTTTTCAAGCCCTACAATCGACAGGCTCCGATAGTTACGTATGTCCTCAACAAATGGCATTTCGGCTGCAAAGGTACGTTTTTTTTCCGACATAGGGCAAAAGTGGTGCGCGTGGGGCAATAAAAACGCTTGTTGCGCGTTATCGGTGGCATGAAGAAATCACAGACAATGAAGAAACTGGTGATGCTATATGTGGCGTTGCTCGCCCTCGCTGCCACGACTGCCTGCAGGAGCGGGAGGAGAATTGCTTTGTCTGATAACCCAATCTGCGCCACCTCGTTTGTAAAGGCTGAAATACAGTATCGGACAGACTCGGCTGTCTATGTGAAATGGGGTGAATCAGAACCGTTTGATTGTCAGCCTCTCGTTGACTATCTGTGCCGCTGCCGTGCGCGAAAAGAGCCATTGAAATTTCTGTCGTCGGTTGTTGTCAGATTGTACGACGACAGCAATAACGAATACTCGCTGGGGTTCTCAGCAAGCGGAAGGTGCTTAAAAATAGGAGGGGGGACTTTCCGAATGTCGGAGCGCGACGCTGTCGAAATTGAGAAATTGTTGGCTGCCGCCAGCGTGTCGGAGCGGTATGGGACGCTGAAGGGACGGGTGGTCGAAAGTGGGACAAAGCGGCCATACATGGCGGCCAATGTGCTGCTCAAACAGAATGGGCAATTGGTGGGTGGCGCGACTACGGACGAGGATGGTTGCTACACCATTCGCCACATCCCGTTCGGCGACTATACAATCGAGGTCCATGCCATAGGGTGCAAGCCTCTGGAAGAGGATGTGACCATAGGGTATCCGACATTCGCGATTAGGCATTTCGTGGTGGATTTTGATTCGTCGCGCATCACGTGTGCCTTGCCTGTAATAATTGACATTGGCACCTCTGACAAGGATACGTCGGGTGGGGCGATGAACATATCAACATCTAATGACAATGACAGCTACCCCTATCGGATAACCATGATTGCGGCACCATTGGACATTATGACGGTTGTCGACATCCCGCCGGAAGCGTTTGATAGAGGATGGCATTATTGCGACACGGTTGTTATCTCAAATCCCGATACGATACGCCGTATTGTGGATGGGATGATAGGCGGGGCAACGCCCAACAAGAATGGGGGGATAGACACAAGAGGGAAACTGATACTGAAATACCACGACAGGGAGGACATGACTGTATACTACGACAGGCTCTATATGATGCTGGGCGGCAGATACTATTATGCCGATAAGGATGTCACGGGATGGTTAAATGAATTAATGGAGCAAGCAAGAAAACAAAAATGAAGAAGATAGTCCACACAATTAGGGCGAGGCGCATCCACTTTCTGTGGATATTTATGGCGACATATATGTTGCTCCATGCACCATGGGTAATATACTTGCTCTGCAATTTCGACGAGTGGGTCCGTGCCACGGAGAGCGAGCCGTGGCTCGTGGTTTTGATAATGATAGTTTTGCCGGTTGTTGTAGCAATCTTGCTCGGAGTCTTTGCCTATATCGTTTATGAGAAAGGAGCGACGCGGAAGATGGTGTACATCTGCCCATTGGTGTTTTTCGTGGTGTTGCTGACGTTGACCTATCTACGTTTGGCCTTCACGGACTTGGGCGCGTTAATCTTTTGCTCTGTGCCAGCGTGTCTCTACGCATTGGAGATATTTGTAGCCACATCACTCGCCGCCCCGCCTGAGAAAGAACTACATCATGATGACATATCACAGTTATGACAAACAAAATTAACGACCCATGAAGAAACTATTAATGTGTGCGGCGATGCTTGCCTTTGCTGCCAATGGTTGGGCGCAGAGCGTGGTGGTGGGCGACACGCTGGAGGCGCGGTTTGTCAGCCGTACGGTTGAAGAATACTTTGCCTATTGGGGGAAGAGTCCTTATGCGCGGCTGCCCAAGCACAACATCACCTTGATAACGGGCATCGACGCAAAGCTGTTGCCTGATACGGTCGCCGGGCTGCCCGTCAGGGTATTGAAAAACGAAAAGCTGCTGCGCAAGCGGAAAAACCGCGAGCTGACGAAAGACCCAATCTACTGGGTGAGGCTGCTTGTGCCAGACCCCGACACAATCATGATAGATGTGGTATTGGTGAAGTGGGATGTCTCGTTTGAAGGAAGAAAGATAAAGATTGAAGCCCACTGTGGAGGGGATATGGGCTATATCCCCCATGGGCGCTTCGTGTATGATGAGAAAGTAGAAAAATGGAATGAGTTCTTCTATGAGGAACTGCGGGAGCAAAAGGCAAAAGAGTTCGATGGTATATTCCACGATGCCGTTATTCAAGAGCGTACCATTAATGATACGGCTTTAAAAGGGATGTTGATTATATATCACTACAATTCGTCTCTACCTCCCGATACGATAAGAACTAAGCGTAGTGGGGTGCGAACAATGCATATCTACCATGGCAGTGAGATAGAATATCCCTATATGCAAGAGCTGAAGGTTGAGGGCGTTGAGGTGAAGGTGAAGTACTGATAGTTGGTGTTCAAAGAAGAACGACGAGAATGGGTTGAAAGAACACTGGGAGCAAGACCTACAGAAAGCCCGCGAGGCCGGTAAGCGAATGGCTGCGAAATAAATTCACACCCATTGCCGAAGATATTACATCCACCCGGAAGACACACTGGGCGGATGTTTCTTTTTTACCTTTCGTTGAAAATAAAGTTCTTTGAATTTTGGGAAAAGTTGTATCTTTGCAGTCCCTTTTTTGTCGGACTTTAGATGGCCGACGATGATGAAAAATATTGGAATCAAAATAAGTAACAGAATGAAGAAAGTAATTGTAATATCAACCAGTCTCCGACCTGGTTCGAACAGCAATATTTTGGCGGAGCAGTTTGCCGAAGGCGCGAAAGCCGCTGGGAATGAGGTGGAGTTTGTTTCTCTAAGAGGGAAGGAAATCAAGTTCTGTATCGGCTGCCTGTCGTGCCAGAAGACTGGTGCCTGCGTCTTTAAGGACGATGTGCCGGCCATTATGGAGCGTGTCTTGAATGCCGATGTGGTCTGCTGGGCTACGCCCGTCTACTACTATGGGATGAGCGGCCAGATGAAGACCCTCATCGACCGTATGAACGCCATGTATCCCAAGGACTACCGCTTCCGCGATGTCTACCTGCTGACAACGGCCACCGAGGATGCCGACCACACTCCCAAGGGTGCCGAACATGGCTTGAAGGGCTGGATAGACTGCTACCCCAAGAGCCGCTTGGCGGGCACCCTCTTCTGCGGTGGCGTCAGCTTCCCTGGCGACATTGCCGAAAATGACAAGTTAAGGGAAGCCTACGAGATGGGCAAACAGATATAATGAACATAGAGGACTACCGCAACTATTGTCTCTCATTGGGCGAGGACGTAGAGGAAAAGTTCCCCTTCACAGCGTTCCACTATGCGTCCAACGTGTTGGTGTTCTATGTCTGTGGACACATGTTTGCCTTCTTCGACTGCGACCATTACACCGTCGTTACGCTCAAGTGCCAACCCGACCGTATCGAGGAACTGAAGGAACAGCACTCCTGCATCGGCAAGCCTTTTAATGAGTCGCCCAAATACTGGATTGGCGTCGACCCCAATACCGCTTCAGACAGCCTTCTCAAAGAGCTTACCCGCATCTCATACGAGATAGTAAAAGCAAAGTACAAAGCAAAGAGAACCACGAATATCACAAATGGGCGGTAAGCACGACAAAAACAGTACATGGTATGACCGAGAAAGAGAAACAACAACACGGTGAACTGTATAATCCTGCCACAGACTCAGAGCTGAAAGTTGACATGCTGCGGGCAAAGGAGTTGTGCTTTGAGTATAACAACCTTTCTCCGGCGGATGACGAAGGCAGAAGCGAAGTGCTGCGTCAACTGTTGGGGCGTGTAGGCGAGCGGTGTTGCATCATGCCTCCCTTCTGGTGCGACTATGGCTTCAACATTGAGGTGGGCGACGACTTCTTTGCCAACTACAACACGGTCATCCTCGATGGAGCAAAGGTGCGCTTCGGCAATCATGTCTTCATAGGACCCAGCTGCGGTTTCCACACCGCCCACCACCCTCTTGACGCCGAGCGTCGCAACACAGGTGTGGAGTGGGCCCATCCCATCATCGTAGGCGACAACGTATGGATAGGTGCAGGGGTGCAGGTACTCCCCGGTGTGACCATAGGCGATGGAGCCGTCGTAGGTGCCGGCAGTGTGGAGACCAAGGACGTGCCACCCAATACCGTTGTGGCCGGCAACCCCGCCAAATACATAAGATGTGTGGAGTCTTCGCTAACAGATTCATAGTGGGTGTACAATGCATTCTATAGATGCATTGTACATGGTGGTATCTATGTTTTTTTTTCAATAGACTGTAACATTTCGGTACCTTTTTGCGACTACTATATAGGACTAACAAAAAAACATCTATGCAAAAGACAAAACTGACAATGGTAATGCTGGCCGCTGTGCTGTTCGGTGGCTGTGCCCCGTTGGCGAAGGTGGTGTTCGGCATCGATGAAATCAAAAAGGTGGACGAGGAGCGCATCGCGTCATTCTTTGACGAAAGCCGTGAGAAGGTGTCCTGTTCGCAGATTGAGACCACTGCGGCACAGGTAGACAGCCTTATCCGCCTTGACCTCGACAGCACCCAGATGCAGCATCGTGCACAGCCTGTGCAGGTGCTCTATTTCGACGGTGACTCCCTCATATTTTGGCATATCAACTGCTACACGCAAAGCGGATTTCTCTCCTTCGATTGGAACAACCACGGCTCCTTTGTCCATTTTCCCCCGTCGCCAACCGTGGTTTACGATCCGCATCACAGCATGACCCTCGACCGCTATCGTGCCATCATCCCGGAACTGAAAACGACGACCCGCTACACCGTTGTCATCCTTTGGAGCAATATGCTCCGCAAGGTGTCGCGCAAAGCTGTCGAAGCGGTGGCTGCGAACATCAAAGGCCGAGGTGATTGCACTCTCCTCCTCGTCAACACCGACCGCTGGTGGGTGGAATACCTAACAAAACAAAGAAATAGAGAACTCAAAAACAATAATTCTTGTTTGCCGATACACAATGATGTCGTACATGGTAGTTGAATCTATGGCCGCATTTTGCCTCGGTGGAGACACAATAGAATCACTAAAGTTGCGTTATAACCAATAACAGTTGTATTAACTTTTGGCAATGGAGCAGCTTTTCTTTAGTTTTGGATGCGAACACAAATGGCGTGAGATCCAAATTGAGCCTGTAACGAAGTATTATTCCTACAAATTGTTGGAAGAGACTGACCCCATTGTCTCGGATTCAAGGTATATCGTCAAAAAAGGCACGATGAGATATGATTTAATGACCTATCAAAATTGGTCGCAATTCCTCATATCCGAGAAACTAAAGTCTCTTCTTGAAAAGTACAATTTCAACGGCTACAAATGCTTTCCGGCTGACATAGAAGGCATTTCTGAAACATACTATGGATGGCTGAACATTAATGAAGTCGGCCCGATAATAAAAGAAGACAGAGACAAGAATCTTTTGTGGTTTGACTTGAACACATGGAAAAACTATGATATTTTCCACCTCAAAGACACATATATGAATGTCTGCACAAAGGAGGTGAAGGAAGCCATCGAGAGGGAGAAGAATTCCAATATCACGTTTGACCCTTGCTATGGAGTAACAAATGTTAATGCTCGGTGAAACTGACCGGATGAAACAACAAACCGAAGTCAAACAATAAACACATTAAGACAATGAAGAAGACATTGATGCTATGCGCGGCGATGATTGCCCTTGCCGCCTGCAATAACAGCAAGGTCGCAAACGATACGGATAGTACATTTGATACGGCCACCCCTGTCGCAAACGTACCAACGGAAGAGGCAATCAAGGATTCTGTCGACAAAATGGGGAAAGACTCTATCTACGGTGAGCTGCCATTGTCATTCGATTTTATAAGCCGAGAGGAATGGATAGAGTGGGTCAAAAGCTCAGTCCGTTATGATAGAGACCACGATAGTATTACTTTTGATTCTGCTATTAAACTCTATAGCAGTTATGAATGGATAACGAGGGATTCTATTGAGAAATGGTGGAGACAACGATAGGCATAGATATACCCATGCACACCCCAATCAAGACCCTGGCTATATGCGCGGTGGCGCTGCTGCTGGCCGGATGCTGTAATCAAGCCAATCACCTTGTTGCCAACCGCACTTACGAAGCCTTCGAAGACGATTTGAAACTGAAATAATCACCAAACGACTAACGAATATAACAATGAAACCAACACATTTATTCACAACACTGGCTCTCTGCGCTGCCCTTGCGGCTTGCGGAGGTAGCCAACAAAAAGAAACAGCAGACACCATGAATCAATCTCCAGAACCTGGCACGGACGGCAACAAGTACGTGCCCTACGAAGAGCGCACGGGCGAAGAGGCCATTGTCTACTTTACTCGTGACCTATCGGCCAACGGCCTCATCAAGGCTTATGAGAAAGTCAATGGCAACATTTCCGGCAAAGTGGCTGTGAAGCTGCACACCGGCGAAAAGAACGGCCCCAACATCATCCCCCACGAGTGGGTGAAGGCATTGATGAAGAAAGACCTCAAGGACGGTACCATCGTGGAGACCAACACCTATTATGAAGGCGACCGCTACACCACCGCACTGCACCGTGAAACGCTAAAGGTGAACGGCTGGACTTTCGCACCTGTGGACATTCTCGACGAGGAGGACACCGTCACCCTACCTGTCGTGGGCGGCAAATGGTTCACCTGCATGTGTATGGGCAGCCACCTGACCAACTACAACTCGCTCGTGGCTCTCACCCATTTCAAGGGTCACACCAAGGGCGGCTTCGGCGGCTCGAACAAGAACATCGGTATCGGCTGCGCCGACGGCCGCATAGGCAAAGCATGGATACACACCACTCCCGGTCAGGATGACCAATGGGACATATCGGAAGAGGAATTCATGGAACGCATGACCGAGAGCACCAAGGCCACTATTGACCATTTCGGCGATAGAGTCTGCTATGTGAACGTGATGCGCAACATGTCGGTATCGTGCGACTGTGAAGGACTTGCAGCCGAACCCGTCGTGACACCCAATGTGGGCATCCTCTCTTCCACCGACCTGCTGGCCGTAGACCAAGCCTGCATCGACATTATCTATGCCATGACTGCCGAAGAGCACCACGATATGGTGGAACGCATCGAAAGCCGTCACGGACTACGTCAGCTCTCCTACATGAAAGAACTCGGCATGGGACACGACCGTTATATCCTCATCGACCTGGACAACGGCGGCAAACGCATCACCGCAGCCGAAGCTGCTCAAGGCCTTAAACCGTTTGTACAAAAATAACCGTATGGACCGTAATACACAAATCATCCGCACCAGTTGGGTGGGCATCGGTGCCAACGTGCTGCTGGCGGCGTTCAAGGCCGTAGTGGGTCTTTTGGCTGGCAGTGTGGCCATTGTGATGGACGCTGTCAACAATCTGAGCGACGCCCTGTCGAGCGTCATCACCATCTTGGGAACAAAACTCTCAGCGCGTCCCGCCGACCGCGAGCACCCCTTCGGCTTCGGCCGTGTGGAGTATTTCAGCGCCATCCTCATTGCCCTCATCGTGCTGGCTGCCGGTGTCACCTCGCTGGTCGAGTCGGTAAAGAAAATCTTCGCCCCCACCACACCTAACTACACTACCGTAACATTGGTGGTCATCATCGTGGCTATCGCCGTCAAACTGTTGCTGGGCCGCTACGTGAAGCACAAGGGCAAACAGCTGAAGAGCGACGCATTGATAGCCTCTGGCTCCGATGCGCTGTTCGATGCCATCATCACGCTGGCAACGCTTGTCTCGGCAGGCATCATGCTGCTGTGGGGTGTATCAATCGACGGCTATCTCGGTGCGGCCATCTCTCTGCTCATCGTCAAGGCGGGTTTTGAGATGCTGGCATCGCCCATCAACGAACTGTTGGGCAAGAAGGTGTCGCCCGAGTTGACTCGCCAAATCAAGCACGATGTGGCGGGGCAGGAAGGTGTGCGCGGTGTGTTCGACCTAATCCTCCACAGTTACGGCCCCGACGTGATGATTGGCTCGCTGCATATCGGCGTCGACGACACGATGAATGCCCATGACATCCAAGGACTCACACGCCGCATCTCCACCCTGATGTACGAACGCTACGGCATCATCATGACTGTCGGCATCTACGCCGTAGCCACAGGCAAGGGACCCGTGGCCGAACTGCAGAGCAGCGTCATGCAAAGGCTATCGCAACACAAGGAAATCGTGCAGGTGCACGGCTTCTATTATTCCGAGAAAGAGCAGATGCTGTCAGTGGATGTAGTGCCAGACATCTCCATTCGCGATGAAGAAAAACTTGTCCGTACCCTTACCACCGAGTTACAGCCTTTGGCTCCAGGTGTGCAAATCATCATTGTAGTCGACCATAATTATAGTGAGTGAAATAACTAACGAACTTCATCTTTCCTCTTATGCACCCTATTGATTCTTTTTAGTGGGGCTTGCTATCTTGAATGTGGTGGCGATAAATAATACACTATAGTTTAAGTGATTAAATGCTGTGGGCAAATATTTTTGACTCTATGTGGGTGTGAATCCAAATATTTTTTGTATATTTGCAATCAGTATTTTTTGAGTCTATTATTAATTAAAAAACTTATAATAAAATGATTACGAAATTAGATGATCTTCTGGAACTCGTAAAGAGCAAGGAAAAGAAGAATTTGGTGGCTGCATACGCTAACGATTCCCATACCATCGGTGCCGTTAGTGCTGCTATCGACAAGGGCATTGTCAATGCCACTCTCGTTGGTGATATCGAAACTATCAAGAAAGTTTGTGCCGAAGAGGGCATCAATCCCGACAAGTTTGAACTTGTGCAAGAGGCCAACGACAATAAGGCTGGCGCACTTGCTGTGAAGCTCATCAATGAGGGCAAGGGTGACTTCCTGATGAAGGGTCTCCTGTCGACCGACAAGTATATGCGTGCCATCCTGAATAAGGAGTGCGGTCTCATGCCTGGTAAGAAGAACGATATGTTGACCCACATGGCTGTCATGGAGGTTCCCGCATACCACAAGCTGCTCGTCTGCTCCGACATGGCCATTATACCGGCTCCTGACTTCAAGCAGAAGACTGCCATCATGAACTTCCTCATCCAGGTTTCGAAGAGCCTTCAGAACCCCAAACCCAAGGTGGCTGTCCTCGCTGCCACTGAGCAGGTCTCTATCGGAATGCCTGCTTGCGCCGAAGCCGCATGGCTCGGTATGCAGAGTCTTCGTGGTCAGATACCGGGTGCAGTGGTTGACGGACCGCTGAGCCTTGACTGCGCCATCGACAAGGAGAGCGCACAGACCAAGAAGCTTACTTCCGATGTGGCGGGTGATGCCGACTGCCTGTTGTTCCCCAACATCGAGAGCGGCAACATCTTCTACAAGGCCTGTACAAAGTTTGCACATGCCGAACTTGCCTGCATGGTCATGGGTGCACGTGTACCGTGTGTCCTCACCAGCCGTGGCGACAGCGCCAAGACTAAGCTCTACAGTATTGCACTGGCTGCCTTGCAGTGCAAATAATTATTATTTATTAGGGCTCGCCTTCCATGTGACGGCGAGCCTTTTTTTTGTGTTATGGATAAATGTTTTGAAGAATTGAAGGGTGTTGCCATCACTGTATGCGACAAAGAGGGCAACATATTGGACATGAACACCACGTCTGCCAACGTGAACAGCCATGGGCAGAAGATTATCGGCAACAATTTGTTCGACTGCCATCCTCAGCGTGCGGCAGCCATTTTGAGAGATTTGTTGGAAAACGAAAAGTTGAACGCCTACACCATTGAGAAGAAAGGCGTGAAGAAACTTATCTATCAAGTGCCTTGGTATGAGAATGGGGAGTTCGGCGGGCTGATAGAGCTGTCGTTGCCCATCCCCTTTGATATGCCTCATTATGTTAGAGGTTAATGAATCGAATGGTTTTGACTAAGTATTATTTGATGAAACATAAACGTGTGGCCGCCTTGGTGGCTTTGTTGTTTTTCTCAACCCAGCTGTTTGCGCAGGGAAAGATTTCGGGTAAGGTATTTGATAGTAAATCAAATTCGCCAGTGGAGTATGCTACTGTTGCGGTGTTGAACGCCAAGGATTCTAGTCTTATCACTGGCACGGTGACGGAGAGCAATGGCTCATTTTCAGTGAAGGTGGCCTATGGACGCTATCTGGTGAGGGTGTCGTTTATGGGGTATGAGACTTTCGTCTATCCTAATGTGGTTGTGCTGAGTGAGAAACATCAATCTTCGAATTTGGGAAAGATGTTGGTGTCGCCTGCTGCTGTGATGATAGATGAGGTGACGGTGACGGCGGAGCGCACGCTGGTGGAATACCAGCTTGACAAGCGTGTGGTGAATGTGGACAAAAACCTTGTGTCTAGCGGTGGTACGGCCACCGATGTGTTGGAACAGGTGCCGAGCGTGTCGGTGGACAACGATGGCAATGTGTCGCTCCGCGGCTCGTCGAATGTGAAAGTGCTTATCAATGGGCGGCCTTACGAGTTGATGGGGAATGACTTGGAGACGTTGTTGGAGCAGATTCCTGCCAGTTCGGTGGAGAGTGTGGAGGTGATTACCAATCCCTCTGCCAAGTACGACCCCGAGGGCATGAGTGGAATCATCAATCTGAAATTGAAAGAAAAGACCTCTGGCGCGTTGGGACTGAACGGTGTAGTGAACATGAATGTGGGAACTCCGCTGCCGTTCCTTATTCCCGACAAGCTGCCTCGGGTGATTCCCACCACGATGGGGAGCGTCAGTTTGAACTATACAACAGAGAAATATAATCTCTTTTTCACCCTCGACGGGGGTATGCGCAGCCGTGGCAGCGTGTCGCATTCCAACATCCGCCGCATACGCAACGGTGCAGCGTGGAGCCACGACACGCTAGACCAGTACAGCATTCGTCGCAACTACATGGGTAGCATGAAGGTGGGTGGAGAGTACTACTTCAACGACAAGAACAGCCTGCTCTTTTCTTACCAGTTGCGTGGTGGTGTACGAAACAGAATGAGCCAAATATTTTCGACCGACTTGCTCAACGAGAACCATCTGCTCGACTATACTCAGGCCGATACAAACAATAATGGCAACGTGAACCACACGTTCAATTTGAGCTATATCAAGAAGTTTGAGGAAAAGGACCGTGAATTGACGGCCGATGCTACCTTCTCGATGCGGCATGTGCAAGGCAATGGTTTTCAGGAGCAGATATACGAAAACCCATCGGTATTATGGGACCACTACTATCTGCGCGAGACTGAGAGCGAGAACCATCATCAGGCCCTCAACCTGAAGGTGAATTATGTACATCCTTTTGCCGAGAATTGGAAGTTGGAGACGGGCTATGAGGGCCGACTCGACTGGCCAAATCAGAATGCAATCTATTATCGAACTGAGTACGACCCATTGACGCACGAACTATACAGATACCACGACACCGTCTCGTCTACACATTTCGACTATACCCAGCAGACCCATGCCGTGTATTTGACCGTGGGTGGGAAGATTACCGACCAGTTGTCGGCTCAGGCGGGCTTAAGAGAGGAATACTCTTACCTGTATGGACACGACATCAACCACCCTGCCACCGAGGCAGTGCACAAGGACTATTGGAAGTTGTATCCGACCATGCATATGTCGTATGAGATTAATAAGAGCAACAGTATGCAGGCAAGCTATAGCCGCCGTGTGCGCCGTCCTCACATGTGGGACTTGAACCCCTATCTTGATGTGCGCGAAGGGCAGGAACTGGGTTTTGGCAATCCCAATCTCGACCCCGAATTCACCAATGCTTTCGAGTTGTCGTATAACTTGAGTCTGGATAAGTGGAATATCTACACCTGCGCCTATTACCGTCAGACTAACAACATGATGACACGCTATGGCTTCGTGTGGGATTCGGCATCGCAGCAGCGTTATTCGTGGTGGATGCCCTACAACCCCCAGTACGACGGCTATTGGGCCAGCACATGGCAGAATTTGGACAAAGGCTATAACTATGGTTTGGAACTGATTGTGGATTGGCAGATATTGAAATGGTGGAAACTCAACGTGAGCGTAAACCTCTACAAGAGTGTCATAGAGGGTACGGCATTGCTCGACAATAAGCGTCAGGAGGCACTGCAGGCTAGTGGCAAGTTCTCTTCCTTTATGACGCTGCCGAATGATTGGACGGTGCAGTTCTCTGGGCAATATTTTGCCCCGTGGCTCGACTTGCAGACGACAATGTTCCCTGCCTATTGGTGCGACTTGGCTGTGAAGAAGGATGTGCTGCAGAAGCGCGGTACTATCAACCTGCGTGTGGGCGATGTGTTTGCCACAGGCGGCTGGGGACATGAGACACATACCGAGCAACTCGACCGTTTGGTTCATGCCCGTCGTATCTCGCCCACCATCTCAGTGGGGTTCTCTTATAAGATTAACAATGGTCTCAAGCAGAGACCTGCTCAGAATGAAGATGACGAGTCGTCAGACAGTGAATATTAAAATCCGCGACTGTGAGGGTCGCCGAGAGGTCTTTGACATTGTGCGCAACCGTTTTGTGGCACTTACTCCCGAGGAGTGGGTGCGCCAACATGCCATCCACCATCTGCACTACGATTTGGGCTACCCGCTCGAACTCATACAGGTGGAAGGTGCCATCACGCTCAACGGCATGACACGTCGCTGCGACATTGTGGTGTACGACGAAGCGGTGCGCCCGTTCATCATTGTCGAATGTAAGAAAGAAACGGTGCCTCTATCACAAAAGGTGCTTGACCAGGCATGCCGGTACAACTTGGTTTTGCAAGTTCCTTACCTTTGGTTGACAAACGGCGTGCAACAGGTCTGTTGTCAGGTGGATTTTGGGGCAAAAAAGGTCGTTTTGATACCAAAATTGCCAAATAGTCATAAAAAAAGTTAAAAAATAAGGGTTTGGGGTGTCCGTTTTCGTACTTTTGACAGTATATAGTAGAAGATGAAAATTCACACCGATGCGAGAAGTCGACAAACAGATACTAGCAGACCACTATTTGGACCTATATCAGATGGCCTATTCAATGCTACAGAACAAGGCAGATGCAGAAGATGCCGTACAGGAAGCATTGGTAGTGACTATGACACGCCAGCTTTGGGGGGATCCTTGTAGGTATTGCACTGCGGTGTTGCGCAACATCTGTCGAAAGATGAAGAAAAGCAATGTGATGTTGATAGACTACATGTTTGATATACCGAATCCGGTAGGGAATACCGACAGCCTGCGACTGCATCGATTGATGGACTTGCTAGATGCAATGCCAAAGCACACGAAAGAGATTCTTCTCTTACACTATGAGAAAGGTTATTCGAAAACTGAGATCGCCGAAATGAAAAACGTATCATTGTCAACAGTGAAAAAGATATTTAAAAAGGGACAGGAACAATTGAAACAGCAGTTAATTGAAATGGAAAAAAACGATAAAGACATATTCAAGCCATGAGTAATTTAGAACATCTTCTTCGTCGATATGGAGAGGGCAACTTATCTCCAGAGGAATTAGCAGAACTGAATCAGCTGACTCGTCGCGACCAGGTGTTGGCATCTGCCCGACAGCAGGCCAACGCCATACACCGTCGCCGTTATGGTGTGGTGAGCATGGTGGCCGTGCTCGCCGTGACAGGAACCGTCTTTTTTCTACACCCCTCAGCGGATAAAAATATTGCCGAAATGCCGGTAGTGGCACAGACCGAGGCGCCTAGACTCACTGAACCAGTAGCCGAACCCTTGTTGAAAGCCAATGGGACAAATAAAACCGTCTCAGTTCAAACCACTCGTCAACACGATACGGCAATAATAATGCCAAAGTCCACCCCAATCTCCTCCAAGCCTGTGGAACAACCCGTGGATGTGGAGGCTGTTGTAGAGCAGATGGAACCCGCCACTATTGTCGACGAGACTATTGTAGCATGCAATACCGATTGTTCGCCCGACTCGGTCATCAACGACATTTGGAAGTTCCTTCGTACCTGACGAATTTTTGAATCATGAAAAAGACACTCTTTCTCCTGTTTCTAGTCTGTGCCACAAGCATTATGGCACAGACCGATTTGTACAATCGCTATTCATCCCGCACCGATGTCCGGGTGGCGAGTGTCACCAATTTCACCCTCGATACAGGCATCACCGCCGACGTGACGCTCCTCGAGGCAATAGATGATAGCAGTTGGGAGTGGCTCTGTTCCACATTCGGACTTGCCACCCCGACCAAGGAACAGGAGCAGCAGATGGAAGCTGGCTGGGATGTGACCATGTTCACCCAACGCAGCCGTCAGGACCCCACAAAGCCCGCACCCGTTGTGGACGAGCATATCGACCAAAATAATTCATGCTATTTGGGTGTTTCCTACCTTTCCCGCACCATATATATTTTCTGTTGTAGCACAGAGAAACAGTCCGATGTAGTGATTGCCTACCTGATACGCAAGATGAGCAGTATAAAACAATAAGTAGACCATGTCATGTCCTTTCGCCGATGCATAGTTGTGTTGATGTTATTGCTGGCATCCTTGTCGGCAAAAGCACAAACCTTGCATGGCTATACGTTCACCACTGGCGTGGACAGCACCAAATGGATTACGCTGACCGATCCCGACACTTTCAGAACATACGAACAAACTACTGTCACTTATTCCCCTTTTGTGGAACTAGATTTTCCATTCGGATTTTTTGGAACAGAAATACACTCTATTAGTGCGCACATTTTGGTTCATCACAAAATTGCTTAGGTGTAGCTATGAGAATCTGAAGTCGTGTAGAGCGAGCAGCCTAAGCGTGAAGTAGCGTTCGTCGCGGAAGCCGTAGGCCATGCGCTTGAGGGTTTTTATTTTGTTGTTGATGCCTTCCACGGGACCCGTGGAGACGGGTTTGTCGAAATAGGCAAGAATGCCGTCACGGTGAGATTCGATGGTATTAGCCAGTTTTGCGAGTTCAGGGATGCGTGCGGACCTGGCAGAGAGGAGCCATGAGTTCAGATGGGCTTCGGCCATAAGTTTGGATTCAGAGTTCCAAATAAGCCTGATGTCTTCCTTGAGGTAGTAGGCCACGGAGAGGTCGCGGTTGAGCTCCAGGGCGGCATTCATCCGGTCGATGTCCTTCTGCTCGGTGAGGTCGGAGCGGTTGCGCAGGAGAATGTACTTGGTGCCTTTCACGATGCTGCTCCTGCATTCGCCAGTGCCGTCCTTTTCTTTGGCACGCTCTTGGTTGACGATGCGTCTACGCACCTTGTCGAGGGCCTCGTTGATGAGTTTGACCACATGGAAGTGGTCGAAGACATATACGGCATCCGGGGCGTTCTCCCTGACGGCAGATATGTATGCGGCCGAGAGGTCAGATGCCACGGCCTCTATCCTCACTCCGGCCTTCTTCACCATCTTCCAAAATCCGTCGAGGGCGTCGGCACCCTTCCCGTCGCCGACATACACGATGCATCCCGTCTCGAGGTCTACGACAATCGTCTTGTACACATGCCCTTTCTTTACTGCGAACTCGTCTATGCCGATGACCCTCAGTCCCGATATGTCCGGCTTGGAGTAATTGCGTTCGAGGTAGTCCTTCACCATCTCCTTCACCGTGTTCCACGACAGGTTCAGATGTGTCGCCACCGACTTTATCGACGCCATCCTGCACAGCTCCACGGCATATCTGGCCAGGCGTCGGGTGTACGTCGTCTGTGGTGCGGCAAAGTGTATGTGCTCCTGGCTCACGTGGTGGCACTCCTTGCACTCCAGCCTCTGCACCGTCATCCGCAACACCACGGGCTTGCCCCCTATCGGCACTGTTCGGAACTCCCTTGTCACCACTCCCGACCGTATCACATCGCTGCTTTTGCATCGTGTACAATAAAACTTGCCCTTCTTCGTTCTTATGTGCAGTACAATGGTCTTTGACCCGTATTCGGCACGGGTGCATACCTGCTCACGGACTCCGTGCTGATGGTATAAATCACTTGGATTCATCTTTACATCGTTTTTTTTCTTCATTACCAAAACGTTGATGAACCCCTTTTTAGTATTCTACCTAAGCTATTTTATGAAGAGCCACTTGTTTTTTAGATTTTCTACCCTTAGTAACGCCCACATTCCTTTTTATTGTGCAGACAGCGAGACAATTTTCCGTCCGCAACAATCTTTTAACCAAGTCTTAATCGTTTTGTAACATCGGGTTGTTATCTTTGCAGGTGGAATTACTATCCTATTGAAAATGGAAACTGTTTGTTATCTGACTGTTGACGAATGTCTGCCAATGCTAGTGGCGGTGATTTTCAACTCCCAGCTGACATACACAACAAGCGTGCCACCGGTGACTTCAAACTCGTCGCCCAACGCCTCGTTGAGCGTCCCCTCCCACAGCCAGGTAAGCGGGCGGTTCACAATCGGATAGCGCAATCCGCAAACGCTGACGGGCACAGTGGGCGTAAACGAGAATATCGACACCTGCTGCCCCGTACACGACTTAAACACCCTCCGCCCCCTCACAGGCACGAACACCCCATAGTCCGAGACCATGCGGAACTCCACCTGCGGAAACTCAATAGTATAGTATGCCAACAGGCTGATATTGCCCAACGCATGGTCCTCCCTCAAGCCCGTCGCGCCCAGTATGTCCAACCGAATCTCGCTGTCGGCACAGCCCTCGCTGCGGGCCTCGCCAATGGCGTAATGCACCGCCTTCGACAGGTCGTTGCTCTCCTGCTCCGAAACCACCTTGCGTCGGACATCCACGCCCGCCTGCCGCGCCTCGTCGAGCACAGAGGGCGACAGCGAGTCGCCGTCGCCAACCACCTCCACCATCCGTCCACGTCCGTACGACTGCCGGTGCCAACAAAAAAACTTCTCAAATGCCCCGTCGCAACAGACCACGCGGTCCGCCTCCCCCAACAAGTCCAGCACCTGCCGCGACACGGGAAACTGCCCATTGGCTATAACTATGATATACATAAGTTTAAATTTATATATAATGCAAATATGCAAATGCAAATGTACAAATTTATTTTCACACAGCATAAACACAGCCTTTCCCCCACCTAACTCCCACCAATCCTCGCTCCTTTGCCGCTCCATCGTTGCTACATTATCGCTTAGCAGGCGATAATGCAGTGATATTCAATTTATTACACACTTACTAAAATCGGGTGGTAGCATGCGTTCACATTGACGGGGAGAGTGTGGTGCGACAGGGGAGAGTGAGGTGTTTTGGCGGGTGAATGAATTAAATTTTGAACAAATATTTGTGGAAAAAATTGGCATTCTAAAAAAAAACGTTATCTTTGCAGCTAGTTTCTTTTGCTCTTAGGGACGGCAATATGCGTGCAGCGCACAGACATGCAGGCATATAGCGGAATCTAGTAGTTAAAAGAGACGTACCGAAACACGATAACGCGAAAAATAGGATTAAAAACTTTAATAATTTAAATGGTTTGTTATGAAAAAATTCTTACGTTGTCTGGCATTCCTTGCCGCGCTATGCGTGGGATGGAGTGCGAATGCACAGCTTAACGAGTATGTCTACTCGACAGGCATTGATGCAAACAAATGGATTACGTTGACCGACTACACCGACGTTTCAGGGTCGGGGTCGGGCGACAGCTGGGCCTCGACGGTGAGGAGCATCGGCTTCACCTTCCCCTTCGGAGGCGACAGCTACACCCAGTATTCGGTCAACTCTGACGGCAACCTGCGCCTGGGTTCCACCGTCACGGGAACGAACAACTATTCGACCCCGTTCAGTTCGACCACCGCCAGCACCAACAACCCGAAGATTAATTTCTTCGGCTGCGACGGTTTCCTGGTGTCGGGCACCCACTACATTCACTCCCAGACCTTCGGCGACACGCTGTTGGTGGTGGAGTACTGCCTGGGTCCATACAACAGCACCTACCGCAACAACGAGTTCCAGTGGCAGGTGCACCTGTACAGCAACGGCAAGGTGGAGGCTGTGTTTGCCTCTGCCTCGAACCTCAGTTCGTACAACTCACATTATATGGGCATATGCGTGGATGCCACCGACGGCTGGATTATCAACAGTTCGGGCGTGGCTTCGCACTTTACCAACGGCGTTACCTCCACCTCTAGCTGGGGCAGCACCACCTGGCCTACGCCGGGCACATACTTCACGTTTGAGATGCCCGTCATCACATGCCCGCGCCCCAATTGGCTTACAGTCAGCAATATCACGGCCACATCGGCCACTTTCACCTTCTCGCCTGCGGGCACTGAGAGCCTTTGGCTCGGAACCATCACCGACGGCAACACTACCCTCAGCATGCCCCTGACCGACACGGTGCTGACCCTTCCGATGCTCACCCCGAACACGGAATACACTGTCGGCGTGCGCGCCTTCTGCGGCGTGGGCGACACCAGCTCGGCCCGTACCGCCACGTTCCGCACGCCCTGCGTGCCTCTGACCCTCGCCGACCTGCCCTATACCGAAGACTTCGAGGCCTACGGCAGCGGTTCCTCCGCCACCATCAGCCCTTGCTGGACCAAGGGTACCAATGGTTCGACAGCCTACCCCTACCCCTATTCCTCCAATGCCATCACCGGCACGAGAAGCCTCTATTTCTATGGCTACAAGCCTTCGTCGGCAACCGGCACACTCATATACAGCTATGCCGCGCTGCCCGAGCTGGCTCCAAACTTGGATGCTTCGAGCCTGACCCTGCGCTTCAACGCAAAACGATATTCTTCCACCACGGTGTATTACCGCTCGCTGGTACAAGTGGGCGTGATGACCGACCCGACCGACATTACCACTTTCGAACCTGTCGACACAACCAACCTCACCTCGCTGCCCGCCTCGACGGTGGTGTACCGCGAAGTGAACCTCGCCAACTATACCGGCACCGGTAAGTATATTGCTTTCTATGTGCCCTATATCGACACCAGTACCTCTTATAGCTACAACTATATATACGTGGACGACGTGGAGCTGATCAAAACTCCCACCTGTCCCCGTCCCACGGCTGTGGCTGCCAGCAATATTACCACCACCTCGGCCACCATCACAGTCACACCTGCGGGTAGCGAGACCATTTGGCTGGCCACCGTCAGCGACGGCAACACCTCCTTTACCCAAACATTCACCAATGCGGTTTCCAGCCTGACGGGACTTACCCCCAACACGGAATACACCGTCAGCATTCGCGCCTTCTGCACGGTAGGCGACACCAGCGAGGTGACTACGACCACGTTCCATACCGAGTGCACACAGCTGACCACCGCCGACCTGCCCTATACCGAAGACTTCGAGGCCTACGGCAGCGGTTCGTCGTATCCCATCAGCCACTGCTGGACCAAGTGGACGAACAGCACCACCGCCTACCCCTACCCCTCCTCGACGGCTGCCATCAACGGCACGCGGGGCCTGTACTTCTACGGCTACAAGCCCACATCCACCGGCACTTACACCTACAGCTACGCCGCACTGCCCGAGCTGGCAACGACGGTGGATGTGTCGAACCTGACGCTACGCTTCAACGCCAAGCGCTATTCTACCGTCGGGACGTACTACCGCTCGCTAATGCACGTGGGCGTGATGACCGACCCGACCGACATCGCCACTTTCGACACCCTTACGACGGTGAACCTCACCCCGACACCCTCCGGAACGGTGGTGAACGTCGAACTGGAGCTGACCAACTATACGGGCAACGGCAAGTATATCGCCTTCTACGTGCCCTATATCGACACGACAGGTTCATACAGCTACAACTACGTGTATTTGGACGACGTGGAGCTGTTGGTCACCCCCACCTGCCACCGTCCGCATCCTGCCGTGGTTGAGAACATCACCAACAATTCCGCCACTATCCACTGGCAATCCTACAGCCCCACCGACAACAACTTTGTGGTGGCATACGGCAGAGGCACCGACCCCAGCCTGATGACGACCCTCGAGGTGAACGACACCATCGTTACGCTGACCGGATTGAGCGAAGCTGCAACCTACAATGTGTTTGTGAAGACTGTGTGCAATCCTCTAGACATGAGCGAATGGAGCATCATGACCTCGTTTACGACCCACCAGTCGCCCATTGTGGTCAACACCGCCAACCCCTTCTTCGAGAACTTTGAAAACGAACCCGCTTGGATGCTGTCCAACGGTAGCACCAACAAATGGTATATCGGCAACGCCGTCAGCAACGGCGGTGAGAACTCGCTGTATATCTCCAACAACAGCGGCGCGGCCAACTCCTACGGTATCAGCATGGTGCAGTGGTCGTTCGCCCAGAAGGCACTGACACTGGCCGCTGGCGACTATGTGGTCAACTTCGACTGGAAGGCCAATGGCGAGGGCAACTACGACTACCTCCGTGCATTCCTGGTGCCGCAAGATGTGGTGCTTACGGGCGACGTGAGCCCCACGGGCGACAATCCCTACAACTTCCGCAGTGTGACCCCCACGGGCTGGATTTCTCTCGACGGAAGCAGCAAGTTGAACCAGCAGACCACTTGGCAGCACCGCACCGACACCGCCACCATTACTACCGCCGGAAACTACAACCTGGTGTTCCTCTGGACCAACGACGGCAGCGGCGGCACGCAGCCTCCGGCAGCCGTGGACAATGTGAAGGTGCAGTACTTGCCTGCCAATGCCACCACGGTTATTCTTGCCAATGCCGACCCGACGATGGGCTACATCATCCCCGAGCCAGGCACATACTACTTTGCCACTGGCGACACGATGAGTGCCACCGCCATGCAAAACTACGGCTATTTGTTTGACTATTGGGAACTGAATGCCGGCCTTATCCAAGATTCCATCACCACCAATTCTATCACCCAGGTGGTGCCCGCCTATTTGGCTAACATGACAATCAACGCCACCGCCCACTTCAACCCGAGGACATTTACCGTGACCGTGGCTTCGAACAATCCCATTCTCGGCAGCGTCACCGGTTCGGGCAGCTTCAACTATCTCGACACCGCCACCATTACCGCCACACCCAACAGCGGCTTCCGCTTCCTGGGTTGGAACGACGGCGACACCCATACGACCCGTACCATCGTGGTCACGAGCGACTCGGCATTCACCGCCCTATTCGACTACCAGCCTGTCACCGTTACGCTGAGCGTTGCCAACCCCAGCATGGGTACTACCATTCCTGCCCCGGGCACCTACACCTTCAGCGTGGGCGACACGATGCGCGCCACCGCCATCCCCAACCAGTATCACCGCTTTGTGAGCTGGACGCTGAGCGCGATGGGCATGAATGAGGACGTGACCATGAACCCCGTGAGCGAGGTTGTGCCTTTGTTCCTTGCCGGCCTGAGCTTCAATATCACCTGCAACTTTGAGGAATACCACCTGCCCGCCTTCGACTCCATCTACGACTTTGAGAATGCCGCAGCCGACAGCGTGTGGACCCTCGTCAACGGCACCGCTACCAACCAGTGGGTCATCAACTCCGCAGCCAGCAACGGTGGCAGCCGCTCGCTCTATATCTCCAACGACGGCGGCACGACCAATGCCTACACCAACAACTCCACCTCGTTCACCTATGCCGAACTCGGTGGCTGGATGGAGCCCGGCATCTATAACATCTCCTACGACTGGCGCGCCAACGGCGAGAGCAACTACGACTATCTGCGTGTCTTCCTCGCCCCGATCGACTATGTCTTCACCGCCGGTCAGACCCCCATCGGAACCACCTCTTCCAACGGATTCCTCAACACCGTTCCCGAAGGTCTGATACCGCTGGATGGCGCTGTGAAGAAGAACCTCTCTTCGAGCTTCAGCACCTTCACCGCCAATGGCGTGCCCATTGCCACCCGTGGCGAATACAAGATAGTGTTCATGTGGGCTAACGACAACAGCAGCGGATCGCAGCCTCCGGCAGCCATCGACAACATCGTTGTTGAGATGCCCACCTGCCCCGCTCCCACATCGCTGACAGCTTCCAACGTCACCGCCAACGGAGCCACCCTCTCATGGTTTGGTATGCCCGGCATCACCAATTACACTGTAGAGTATGGCTATGACACCACCGCCGCAACCATGATGTCGGTTGCTGGCACTACCGCCACCATCACCGGCCTCATCGACAACACGACCTACTACTACCGTGTTGGCAACCTCTGCGACGGCAGCACTGTCTATAGCCCCTGGGCCACATTCATCACTCCTTGCGCACCCATTGCAGCAGCATTGCTGCCCTACAGCGAGAACTTCGACAGCTACACCACTTCCAACACCGCTGCCACCGGCATCGAGCCCGACTGCTGGACGTTGGCACACCGCGACGTGACAATTTCGAGCAACAGCTATCTGCCCCAGATATACTACAGCAGCTCTTATGCCCATAGCGGCAACTACAGCCTGCGCCTCTATTACCGCTGCATTTACGCGCTGCCCGCCATCGACACCAACATCAGTGCACTGCAAATGAGCTTCTGGGTGAATCAGACCAGCACCAGCTACCGCATGATAGTGGGCGTGATGAGCGACCTGACAGACGAGACAACCTTTGTCCCGGTCGACACCATCATCAACTCGGCTACCAGCTCACCCGAATATCACGAGGTCTCCTTCCACAACTACACGGGCAACGGCCACTATATCGCCTTCCGCAACATCACTACCGCCTCCTACAACTATAGCTACAACTACATCGACGATGTCGTCGTCGACCTCATCCCCACCTGTCCCGCTCCTACGGGCGTCACCGCAGTGCTGACCAACGCCAACACTGCCACCGTCAGCTGGACACCGTTCGATACCACCCAGAACAACTTCGAGGTTGCCTACGGCACTGGCACAAACCCCGATACGATGGCCTTCGTCAGCAGCAATGTTGCCACGACCACTATCACCGGACTCAACCCCGAGACCAACTACAACTTCTACGTCCGCACCATCTGCAATCCTGCAGACTGGAGTCCTTGGAGCATTCCTGGCAGCGTCTACACCGGCTACTGCCAGCCCGCTCCCACCTCGATTGACAGACAGGGTATCACCAATGTCACCTTCGGCACTGGCGACGAGGTTGTCAACAACAGCCAGCGTCCCACCAGCGCGCCCTACTACGGCAACTACTACACGCAGGTGGGTGCCGCAATGGTAGGCGACTCGGCCGAGGTTGCCATCACCTACGCCACCGGCTACACCTATGGCACCATCATCTGGGTCGACTGGAACAAGAACCTCGTCTTCGATGGCAACGAAGTAGTCTATGTGGGTACTGCTCCCAGCAACAATCCCACTACGCTCACGGCCAAGTTCTTCGTGCCCGAAACGCAGGACACTGGTGTCTACCGTATGCGCATAGCGGGTGCCGACAGCTACTACGACAGCTACACTGGTTCCATCGAAGCCGCTGCCAACGCCAACCCCTGCCCCACCAGTAGCTACACCATCGTCCACGACTACAGCCTGCATGTGATGACCCCCGTACCCGAAGTATGCCAAATCATCATCTCTGGTGCTGACAGCTATGGCGACGGCTGGAACGGCGGTTACATCGTCATCGCACAGGACGGCACTGCAATTGACACATTTACCGTAGACGAACAAAGTACCACCGACACTATCAACGTCGACAACAGCTATCCTGTTGTCTTCAGCTGGAATTCTGGCTCCTACGACAGCGAAGTATCGTTCACCATCCAAGACGGTACTGGAGCAACAGCCTACAACTGTTCCGACGGCTCGAGCCTGCCCGACACCGTGTTCTATACCATGAACACTGCCTGCCCCAGCTGCTTTATTCCTACCATGGAAGTCACCAGCCTGAGCACCACCAGTGCCACCATCAGCTGGACCGACGACAACAACGGTGCCACCTACACCGTCTATAGCAACAATGCAGTTGTTGCCACCGGCATCACCGCCAACACCTACACCTTCACCGGTCTTACTGAGAACACCGACTACACCTTCGGAGTTGTGGCCAACTGCTCCGCAACAGATGCTTCCGATATGGCAACCGCCAGTGTGCATACCCCGTGCAGTGCCGTCGCAGTTCCCTTCTATGAGAGCTTCGACACCGCCAGTGCCACCCTCGGCTGCTGGACCGCCTACAGCATGAACACTGCCAACAGTGTCTCGCTGTCGCTGTTCAATGGCGACGGCATCGCCCTGCGCTTCAGCTCCTACAGCTCGGCCAGCGACTACAACCAGTATGCCTTCTCGCCCGTGTTCAACTACACTGGCAACGAGAGCTCACTCAACCTCAACATAGTATATGCCACCTACGGCAGCGGCGACCATCTGTGGTTCGGCTACATCACTCCTACCGACACCGTGTGGACTACCGACTACTACACCACTACTGGTGAGAGCGACGTGCAGACCTACACTGCCAACATCCCCGCTACGGCTACTCAGATTGCATTCCATTACTATGGTAGCTACGCCTACTACGCATGGATTGACAGTGTGAGCGTCACCGTTGGCGCCTCCTGTCTGCCTGTCACCAACCTCACTGTCGACAGTATCGGCACATACTCTGCCAGCATCAGCTGGACTGGCGATGGTAGCTCCTATACCATATACAACGGCAGCACCGTCGTAGCAACCGGTGTCACCACCACCAACTACACCTTCACTGGTCTTACAGCCTCTACCGACTACACCTTTGGTGTCGAGGCCTACTGCCCCTATGGCAGCCCTGCGTCCATCGTGTATGTGAACGCACACACGCTGGCAGAGCCCATCATGTGCGGTGACGACCTCGCCAGCATCTTTGCTAATGCCGACAGTGCCACCAGCACCGTCAACTACTTCCCCGCCTACAGCCTGTATGACTACAGCTACTCAGAGGTTATTATCCCCTCCGAGCGCCTGACTGGCCTTGGCGAAATCAAGGGTATGGAATTCAAGCCCACCAACGTGGCTGCCGGTAGCTCCCACATGACCAACTGCGACATCTACCTGATGCACACTTCTGCCACTTCGCTTTCGGACGGCTTTATCCAAGATACCGACAACTTCCAATTGGTCTTCTCTGGCAACCTCAGCTACGACAACACCAACTGGCAGACCATCACCTTCGACTCCAGCTTCACTTGGAACGGATTCGACAACGTGCTTGTAGCCGTGCACCGCAACGATGGTAGCTGGGCTTCCAGCGGCTCATTCGAATCATTCTCTGCCAACAGCCAGTTGGCTCGTTACGTCTATCGCGACAATACGCCCTACACCATCGGTGAAATCACCGGCGGTACTGCCACCAACAACGTGCCCGTCTACCACCTCATCGGCTGCGAAGGCCAGGCTCCTGCTGGTGTAATCGCCACCATTGCTGTGAACGACACCACTATGGGTACCACCGTTCCTGCTCCTGGCACCTACACCTTCAATGTTGGCGACACCATGGGCGCACTTGCCATTGCCAATACTGGCTACCACTTCGACTACTGGACGGTCGCGGCTCTCGGTCTCACCGACACCATCACCCTCAATCCCATAGCCGATGTAGTACCCGCTTATCTGGCTGGTGTAATCTTCGACATCACCGCGAATTTCGCACCTAACGTGTACACCATCACTGCCACCTCGGCAAACACCACGATGGGTACCGTTACCGGCGGCGGCAGCTATGCCTACGGCACCACCGCCACGCTGACTGCCACTCCCGCCACTGGATACCACTTCGTACAGTGGAACGACGCTGACACCCACGCCACGCGTACCGTCACCGTCACTGGCGATGCCACCTACACTGCCACCTTCGCTCCCAACACCTACACCCTCACCGTCGTTGCCAACAACGCCCTGTTGGGTACCGTAACGGGTGGTGGCACCTACACCTATGGCGCAACAGCCACACTGACTGCCACACCTGCCGCCAACTGCCACTTCGTGCAGTGGAACGACGCTGACACCCACGCCACGCGCACCGTCACCGTCACCGGCGATGCCACCTACACCGCCACCTTCGCCTACAACCCGCTCACCGTCACTCTGGCTGTGAACGACACCGCCATGGGCACCACCAATCCCGCTCCTGGCACCTACACCTACAACGTGGGCGACACCGTGACCGTCAGTGCCATTGCCGCCACCGGCCACAGCTTCCAGACCTGGGTGATACCCGGCGTCACGCTGCCCAACCTCACCGACAACACCATCACTGTCATCATCCCCGCCGAAATGGCCGGCCTTAGTATCAGCGCCACCGCCCAGTTCGCCATCAACAGCTACACCATCAACGTTGTGGCCAACGACAGCACCCGTGGTTCCGTCAGCGGTTCGGGCACCTACACCTACGGTACCGTTGTGACCCTCACGGCCACTCCCGCACAGCACTACTACCTGGTGCAATGGAGCGACGGCGACACCAACCTCACCCGCACCATCACCGTCACCCACGACGCCACCTACACGGCCATCTTCCGTGCACTGCCGCACCACACCGTCACCCTCAACACCACGGGTGGTGGTTCTGTCAGCGGCACTGGTGTCTACTACGAGGACGACATGGTCACCATCACTGCCACTCCCGACGAATACTACGCATTCGTCAACTGGGTTGACAACGACAACAACATCGTCTACACCGAACCCACCGTCACCTTCCCGATGGGCACCACCGACATCATCCTCACCGCTGTGTTCGAACAGGTCGTATTCGAGGCCACCCTCGATGTCACCGTCAACAACATCGAATGGGGTCACGTGCTCATCAACGGCGAGCGTGCCGACCGTTACCACGGCCACACCGGCGACACTGTCGTCCTGCAGGCTGTTGCACACGACGGCTACCACTTCGACCACTGGGACGGCGTACACCCCATCAACGACACCGTACCAGGCGAAACCATCACCATCGTCCTGACCGAACCCGCCACCGACGTGCTCTGCTTCTTCGCCGAGAACATTGGCATCAATGAGGTCGTTGAGGACAACACCGTCATCTACACCAAGCACAACAACATCGTGGTCAGCGGTGCCGAGCAGCAGACCATCCGCGTCTTCGACGTGGTAGGCCGCCTCGTGGCACAGCGCAGCAACGCCGCCATCGAAGAGACCATCCCGATGCCCGCCACGGGTGTCTACCTGGTCAAAGTCGGCGACCGTCCTGCACGCCGCGTCGTTGTTCGCAAGTGATTAACAACCGATGGCAACACATGCCATCCCTACACCAAGAAGGCCGTCCGCCAAAGCGGGCGGTCTTCTTTTTTTTACAAAAACTCTCGCCAATCCATTTTTTTTGTGTAATTTTGCAAATTCAAATCCAAGCCTATTCTATCGATGGACGAGATTATCACCTTCCTCAACAGCTGCGTCTGGAGCTGGCCTCTTGTGGGGCTATGCCTACTCGGCGGACTGTACTTCTCCTTTGGCACCCGCTTTGTGCAGATACGCCACTTTGGCGAAATGGTGCGGCTCCTTTTCGCCAACGACAAGTCGAAAAAAGAGGGCATCAGTTCCTTCCAGGCCTTTGCGCTCGCATTGTCGGGCCGCGTGGGCACGGGCAATATCGTAGGCGTGGCAATGGCAATAGGCTTCGGCGGTCCGGGAGCCATCGTGTGGATGTGGATAATCGCCTTCTTCGGCGCGGGCACAGCCTATGCCGAGGCCTGTCTGGCGCAAATCTACAAACAACGCCACGGCAACGAACTGCGCGGTGGTCCCGCCTACTATATCGAGCGTGGTCTCAACTGCCGATGGCTCGCCGTGCTCTTTGCCGCCGTCACGGTGCTGGCGTGCGCCCTCTGCCTGCCACCCATCCACAGCAACAGCATCTCCATGTCCTTTGCCTCCACATTCCACATCGCCCCGTGGATTGTGGGAGCCTGCGTCGCCGCGCTCATCGCACTGGTGGTGCTGGGCGGCGTGAAGCGCATTTCGGCCGTCGCCGAGATTGTCACCCCCTTCATGGCCATCGCCTACATCATACTCAGCATCGTGGTGCTCATCACCAATGCGCACGCTGTGCCGGCTGCCTTCCGCGACATGCTCACCAGCGCCTTCGGCATCCACGAGGCCCTGGGCGGCATCATGGGCTCGGCGGTGGCATGGGGCGTAAAGCGTGGCATCTACAGCAACGAGGCAGGGCAGGGCACCGCGCCCATCGTGGCCGCCGCCGCCAAAGTCGACCACCCCGTCAAGCAGGGTCTCGTGCAGGGATTCTCGGTCTACGTCGACACCCTGCTCGTCTGCACCGCTACGGCCGTCATGCTGCTCGCCACTAAGTGCTACAACGTCATCGACCCTGCCACCGGAGGCTATCTCGTCCAGTCGCAAGTGGCCGATTTGGGGCAGCCCAGCGTAGAATACACCATTGCCGCCCTAGGCACCCTGCTAGGCCGCGACGCCGGCGGCATCGTCATCAGCATCACCCTGTTCTTCTTCGCCTTCACCACCGTCATGGCCTACTACTATTATGCCGAAACCAACCTAGTCTACCTCTTCGGCAAAGCCCGCGAACACCGCATCGAGCTGCAGGGCAAATACTTCGACATCTCCAACCCCATCGAAGCCAAGCAGCGCGACCGCCTCATCTTCGACAGCCAGAACGACGAGCGGCGCATCATCACCATCCTGCGCATCCTCTTCATCGGCTCCGTCTTCTTTGGCAGCCTCAAGGAGGCGGGCGTGATATGGAGCCTAGGCGACATGGGCGTGGGCTTGATGGCATGGATCAACATCATTGCCATCCTGCTGCTCTCGCCCAAGGCCTTCCGCATCCTACGCGACTACGAACGTCAGAAAAAGGCCGGCAGCCAGAACCCCAAATTCACACCCAAAGACCTCAACATCAAAAACGCCGACTTCTGGGAAAGTGATAATAGTTGAGAGTTTAGAGCTGGCTGCCGCCTCTAACCCCTAACCCCCAAACAAAAACTCTCCATTCCCAATTTTTTTCGTATCTTTGCAAAATAATTTCAAGGTCAGAAATACTAAACAATAAAAAACCAATAACATCCACAGCAATGAAAAAGATAGTTTTAACGCTGGCACTGATGATGGCGACACTGACGGTCGCCGCCGAGAACATCCTTTATTTCACCTACAACCAAGCCGCACGCACCGTCGCCTGCCTCAACAACCAGGACGAGCTGATGATCTACTGCGGCTATGAAGACGAGCTGCCCACCTACGTGCTCATCAACGAGGTGTGGGCGGAGCAAATCAGCTCGTCGTTCTACGAAATATGGCTCTTCGGCTACGACGCCTACACGGGCGACGAAATCTACATGCCCATCGACCTCGAGTGCATCTACCTGATGCAGAATCGCAACATCTACAGCGCGGCTCAATACCTGCGCTTCAAGTACACCCACAGCCGTCCCACCTTCGTGTGGACCATGCCGCCCTACAATCCCTTCGTGCGCGCCCCGCGTCCCCTAACGTTCTACTACACCTACCACTACGACATCCACCGTCCGGGCTGGCACTACACCAAATACCCGCACATGCACTACCACCCCTACTACTGCCGCCATCCGCACCACCCCGCACCCATTCCGCCCAAGCCGTTCACACCTGGCCAGAACCGTCCCGGCTATCAGGCCGACCCCAATGGCGGATACCACTACACTGGCGAGCCTCTGATGGGCAAGATTACCACCACGCGGTCGCAGATGCCCGTGCAGAACGACCCCACCAACCGTAGCGGAAACCGCATCACCAGCAACCGTGGCGAGAACACCATCACCACCACCGACCGCGCCACCGGCAGCCGCAACGTCACCCCGGCCCCCAGCCGCACCGGCGAAGTGTCGAACCGTGGCGACAACACCAGCAGCCGCAGCGGCGTGAGCACCGACAACAGTCGCGGCACCAACACCAGCAGCCGCAGCGGCGCAAGCACCGACAACAATCGCGGCACCAACACCAGCAGCCGCAGCACCACTACCAAGGAGAGTGGCAGCACCTCCTCGCGCGGCGTGAGCACCGACAACAGCCGTACCTCCAGCCGCAATTCCACCACCAAGGAAAGCGGCAACAATAGCTCCAACCGCTCCGGCAGCTCCACCTCAACACGCGGAAGTTCCTCAAGCCGCAGCGGCAGTGCCACCACCACATCCACCAGCTCCAGCAGCCGCGGAACCAGCTCCGGCAGCAGCAACCGCGATGGCAGCACCACCAACGGCCGTAGCAACAACAGCAGAACAAGAAACTAAGTGATTCGTGATTAGTGAATTGTGACGTGTAAATTATGATGAGTGATTCGTGAATGGTGATTCGTGATTCGACAAATGTATTGTCTATCCACAAATCACTCATCACTTATCACTCATCACGATTCACCATTCACTAATCACTAATCACCACATTTGTCAATTCACCAATCACCATTCACCACATTTGTCAATTCACCATTCACGATTCACCATTCACTAACCACCACAAAACCATGGCAATCAAAGAAAGCGAACTGGTACTCGCCCCCGATGGGAGCCTATACCATATCCACCTCACCGGAGAAACCCTGGCCGACAACGTGCTGCTAGTGGGCGACCCCGACCGTGTGAACATGTTCAAAGACATCTTCGACACCATCGAGCACGAATCCTCCAACCGTGAGCTCCACGCCCTCACCGGCCGCTACCACGGCACCCGCTTCACCGCCCTCTCCACCGGCATGGGCTGCGACAATATCGACATCGTCGCCACCGAACTCGACGCCGCCGCCAACTTCGACCTCGCCACCCGCACTCCCCTCGCCACCCACCGCTCCCTCAACCTCGTGCGCATCGGCACCTGCGGGTCGCTACGTGCCGACGTCGACTGCGGCAACCTCGTCGCCTCGCAATACGCCATCGGCATGGACGGACTGATGAACTACTACCGTCACCCCGACCAAGGCTTTATGCCCGACATGCAGCAGGCCTTTGCTGACCACATGCGGCTCCACCCGAACCTCGCCGCCCCCTACTGCGTGTGCGGCAGCCAGCACCTGCTCGACCTTGTGGCCCCCGACATGGTCCACGGCATCACCGTCACCGCTGGCGGTTTCTACGGCCCCCAAGGGCGACACATACGCCTCGCACCCAGCATTGACCAACTCAACGAGCGGCTTGCCCAATTCAGCTGGAACGGCGTGCGCGTCACCAACTTCGAGATGGAAACATCCGCCATCTACGGCTTCGCCAACGCCCTCGGTCACCAGCCCCTCACCGTCTGCCTCATCGTCGCCAACCGACCCCTCGGCACCTTCCTCAACCATTACCACACACCCATGCGCCAAGCCATCGGCACCATCGTCGAGAGACTAGCTTAAGAAGTGATGAGAGAATCCCAACCATGAAAAAGATAATACTCCTGGCAATAATCTCCACCCTGGGCGGCATAGTATGCGCGCAAACCCAGGCCGACTATATCCCCGAGCAACTGGGACGCGACTCCCACCACATCATCCAAGGACTCGGAGCCTTCGTGGGCAACGAGCGTGCCGAAAGCCAAGCCTTCGACATCACCTACATGCCTGCCGGCAACGACGTCGACGGCATCATGATCATCAACACTGCCGACTACCGTCTCACCTTCAAGCTCGACAAACAATACGACCTCTGCTACGAGCTCATCATCGACATCCGCTCCCAGGAATTCCTCAACCAATTCTACAACCTCTTCTCCACCTACCGCACCGAGAACATCGACGACCACCGCATCATGAGCTTCGGCAACGAAAAACTCCGCGTCACCGAAAACCCCTCCACCACCTCCCGCTACCGCAGCTTCAAAATCACCGTAGATAGTGATGTGTGAATTGTGATGTGTGAATTGTGAATTGACATTACCATTCACCATTCACCACATTTGTCAATTCACCATTCACGATTCACCATTCACTAATAGTCAAAACGTAACGAAACTGCGTCTCGAAGAGACGCGACAATGAAGGCAAATTAATAGCCCCCCCATGAACATCCTATGTGCCACCGACAACCACTTCGCCCCCTTTTGCGGCATAATGCTCACATCGCTCTTCGAGAACAACCGCAGGGAAGCCGTCTCTGACGACATTAATGTATACGTCCTTGTCGACAACACATTCTCCCCCATACAGAAACACAAATACCAAAAACTCTGCTCCCGATACGGCATGCGGCTCCATATCATAGTAGTAGACAACCGAATCCTCCCCCCGTTACCCCTCAACGACATCCACCACCCCATCACCCTCCCCACCTACTACCGCTTGCTTGCCGGCAAGCTACTGCCAACAACCGTCCACAAAACAATCTACCTCGACTGCGACATCATCGTAGCCCAAAACCTCCGCCCCCTATGGGACATCAGCCTCGACGGCAAGCCCCTCGCCTGCGTGAGAGACTGCCTGCTCAATTTCGACCAACCCCACTGCGCCCGTCTGGGATACAACCCCAACGAGGGATACTTCAATGCCGGCATGTTAGTAATAAACCTCGACTACTGGCGGCAAAACGACATCGAAACCCGTCTGGCCGACTACGCCCAAAAACACTACGACAAACTCCACTACATGGACCAAGACCTCCTCAACGGAGCACTGCATGGCCAAGTCCTATGGCTCCCCGAACGCTACAACTTCCAACCGCCGTTCCTACTCAACGACTACTGGAACCAATACCCTACCGACTACCACAACACCCTCGTCCAAGAATACCGCCAAGCCGCAATAATCCATTACATCGGCATATCCAAACCCTGGCACTTCAGCTATCGCGGCAGCCCCTTCCACACCCTTTGGGACCACTACCGAAAAATCTCCCCATGGCGGCACTGCCGCCACTACAAACCCCTCCGCCAATATCTTAGGCAGACGGCCAAGAGACTCATACACCCCGACCGTGTACGCCGCAAACTCGAACAAACCTGGCACAACATACCCCCCCTACCCCCTGCCAAATGATCGCCTTCATCGACACCGAGGTAACAACAGACAGCCGGCGGGCAACCGACTTTGGTGTTCTGCGCGAAGACGGTGCCACCTTGCACACCCACTCCGAACACGATTTCTACGACTTCATACAAGACTGCGACACCCTCTGCGGTCATAACATCATCAGCCACGACCTAAAATACCTCACCGACACTCAACTAGGCCAGCGGCACATCATCATCGACACCCTCTACCTTTCGCCCCTGCTCTTCCCCCGCAAGCCCTACCACCATCTGGTAAAGGACGACAAGTTGCAAGTCGACCAGTTGAACAACCCCGTCAACGATGCCGCCAAAGCCCGCGACCTATTCCACGACGAAGTGTCGGCGTGGCTCCGTCTCAGTCCCGCACGTCAGGCCATCTACTACAGCCTGCTGTCCGGCACACCCCAATTTGGAGGATTCTTCCAACACCTGTCGCGCCATCATAGGCCGATGCCGACCACCAATCTGACACAAATGCTGTTCGCAGGTGGCGGCATCCTGCCCGAATACGAGAACAAGATGTGCCACCATGCCAACATCATGGCCGTGGCGGCCAAATACCCCGTCGAGCTTGCCTACTGCCTCGCCATCATCGGAGCCGACGACCTCTCCTCGCTCACCCCGCCCTGGGTCACGCGCAACTTCCCCAAAGTGGCAAACATCATGAACTACCTCTGCAATACGCCTTGCGTGTCGCGACCGAATGGGAGCAACACACAAGGCGTGTGCCCCTACTGCCAACGTCGGCTCGACGCCCACCAAGGGCTGAAAGACTTCTTCGGCTTCGACCAATTCCGCACCTTCGACGGCGTGCCCATGCAGCAGCAAGCCGTCGAGACGGCCATCCGTGGCGAGTCGCTACTCACCATCTTCCCCACCGGCGGAGGCAAATCGCTCACCTTCCAGCTGCCTGCATTGATGGCAGGGCGCAACATCCACGGGCTCACCGTCGTCATCTCGCCCCTGCAGTCGCTTATGAAGGACCAAGTCGACAACCTCGCCGAGCGCGGCATCACCGACGCCGTCGCCATCAACGGACTCCTCGACCCCATCGAGCGCGCCGCAGCCATTGCCCAAGTGGCCGATGGCACCGCCAATCTGCTCTACATTGCCCCCGAAATGCTGCGCTCCAAGACCATCGAGCGGCTGCTCCTTGGGCGCAACGTGGTCCGCTTTGTCATCGACGAAGCCCACTGCTTCTCGGCATGGGGACACGACTTCCGCGTCGACTATCTCTATATCGGCGACTTCATCCACCGTCTACAAGAGCAGAAACAACAACGGCAGACCATCGCCATTTCATGCTTTACTGCCACTGCCAAGCAGAAGGTCATCAGTGACATCTGCGACTATTTCCACCGAAAACTAGGCCTCACCCTCAAAGTCTTTGCCGCCAAAGCCGAACGCAAAAACCTTCACTACAGCGTCATCCATTCCGAAACCAACGACGACAAATACCAGCAGCTGCGTAACCTTATTCTCGGCCATCGCTGCCCCACTATCATCTATGTGTCGCGCACTCGGCGCACGCGCGAGATAGCCGAACACCTCACTGCCGACGGCATTCGTGCCCTTCCTTTCAACGGCAAGATGGAGGCCACCGAGAAGGTTCACAACCAAAATGCATTCATGACGGGCGAGGTGCAGGTAATCGTTGCCACCTCCGCCTTCGGCATGGGGGTAGACAAGAAAGACGTGGGGCTGGTCGTTCACTTCGACATCAGCGACTCGCTTGAAAACTATCTTCAAGAAGCCGGTCGTGCCGGTCGCGACCCCGAAATGCAGGCCGAATGCTATGTACTCTATTCCGACAGCGACCTCGACAAGCATTTCATCCTACTCAACCAGTCCAAACTCAGCATCAGCGAAATACAGCAAGTATGGCGCGCGGTCCGCGACCTCACAGCCAAATACGAAAAGGTAAGCTGCTCACCGCTAGAGATAGCACGGCAGGCTGGTTGGAACGAAGAGGTATATGATGTCGAAACTCGCGTCAAGGCTGCCATCGCTACTTTGGAGGAAGCAGGCTATCTACAGCGTGGCAACAATGTCCCCCACATCTTCGCCACTGGAATCACCGTCAGAAGCATGGACGAGGCACGGCATCGACTGACCCTATCACCCTTGTTTGACGACACTTCGCGAGAAGAGGCCGCCCGCATCATCCGCTCACTCATCAGCAAACGAGCCACCAGCAACAGCGATGAGTCCGAAAGCCGCATCGACTATCTGGCCGACACCCTAGGCATGAGCAAAGAAACCGTCATCCGCAATGTCAACCTCATGCGCCAAGAGGGTATCCTTGCCGACACTCGCGACATGATAGCCTGGCTTGGCAAGGACTCCTCACTACGCAAACTTGATGCAGCCCTGCACCTCGAACAGTTCATACTCTCACACCTCAGCGAAGATACCTGCCAACTCAACTACAAGCAACTGAACCAAGAAGCCCAGTCGGCAGGATACAAATCATGCACCACACGACAACTGCGCACCCTCCTCTACTTCCTCACTCTCAAAGGCTATATCCGCAAAGAAGAGCACACCGCCACGGGCAACGTGTCGCTCCATCTAATGGCACCACCCGACACCATCGCTGCCCGTCACCAACAGCGCGCCCTCATCTGCCGTTTCATCCTTTCGCAACTCTCCGCCATCAATAAGAAAGATGAGCCCGTCACTTTCTCACTAGTCCACCTGCTGCAACAATACACCCAAAGCAGCCACGAACTGCAGTTTGGCGACACAACCAAAGCCACCGTCACCGACTTCGAGGAGGCATTGCTCTATCTTACCAAAACCAAGCTGCTCAAGATTGAGGGAGGATTCCTAGTCTGTTACAACACTATACAGCTACACCGCCTGGCCGAGCGCCGCACCCGCTACGGCAAAGAGCAATACCGCCTGCTTGACGAATTCTACAAACAGCGCATCCAACAAATACACATCGTTGGTGAATACGCCAACCTCATGGTGCGTGACTACAATGCCGCACTCCAATACGTCAACGACTACTTCACTCTCGACTATCGCAAATTCATCAACAAATACTTCAAGGAAAATCGTTCAGAAGAAATTCGGCATAACATCACCCCCGCCAAATACAAGAAACTCTTTGGCGAGCTATCTGAGCAACAACTCAAGATTGTTAACGACCGACTGTCGCGCTACATTGTTGTCGCCGCGGGACCAGGCAGCGGCAAGACACGCCTGCTGGTTCACAAACTAGCATCCCTCTTGCTGCTTGAAGACGTGAAACACGAGCAACTGCTGATGCTTACCTTCTCCCGTTCTGCCGCCACTGAGTTCAAGAAACGCCTTATCGGACTGGTGGGCAATGCCGCACACTTTGTCGACATCAAGACCTTCCACTCCTTCAGTTTCGACCTCCTCGGGCAGTTGGCCGACCAAGAAGAGTTTGACAACATCGTACTACGCGCCGCCGAGATGATTGAAAGTGGCGAGATGGAAGAATCCAAGATAGCCAAGGCTGTGCTAGTCATTGACGAGGCACAAGACATGAGCGCTGACGAATACCGACTTCTCCAAGCCCTCATGCTCCGGAACGAAGAGATGCGTGTTATCGCCGTAGGCGACGACGACCAAAACATCTATCACTTCCGAGGCTCCGACTCCGCACACCTCCGCGCCCTAGTCGACCAACATGGTGCCACCCTCTACGAAATGACCGACAACTATCGCAGCGACAGCTCTATCATCCGACTCTCAAACCAATTTGTCACCCTACTCCCCAATCGCATGAAGCAGACACCTATCCAGTCTGTCGCTACTGCCGAAGGCAATGTTGCCCTACACCGCTACTCCCCCACATCCATCATTCCACAAGCCATCGCCACCATACATCCGCAAGGCACCACCGCCGTTCTCACCCTCACTAACGAACAGGCGCTCCTCGTTGCCCATCAGCTTCGCTGTCGTGGGCTCCATCCAAGGCTCATCCAGAACATGAGCGAATTCTCGTTCGCCAGACTCCTTATCGTTCGCCACTTCCTTCAAGGCATTAATGCCGACACTGGCAGCACCATACCTCATACCCTTTGGAACCAAGCCAAACAGCACACCCTCGATACCTTCCGTGATAGCAGCTGTGCCGACATACTGCAACGTTTTTGTGCTGACTTCGAGGCCACTCACCGCACCCTCTATCGCAGCGACCTCACCGAATATCTGACCGAATCCAACATCGAAGACTTCATATCCACCGACGACACTACCATCCTCGTCTCCACTATCCACAAAGCAAAAGGTCGCGAATTCGACACCGTCCACCTACTCCTTGCTGACCTTGGCGATATCGATCCCGACCGTCTCCGCACACTCTACGTCGGCATCACCCGCGCAAAGCACAGCCTCATCATCCACACTGACAGTACCCTCTTTGACCCATTTGCCACACCCATCGTCCACCCCTACATGGCTGGCTACACCCCACGCATCTCTATCCCACTTACACATAAGGATGTTTTTCTCAGCTACTTCAAAGACAAGCAAGACCTCATCCTACCCATTCGCGACGGTTCACCCCTACGCTACTCCAACGGTTATTTCGTCACTCCGAAAGGAGCCTACGTCGCCACCCTTTCCAATGCCATGCGCGACCGCATCGCCCAATTTCAAGCAAAAGGATACCACGTCACCGATGCCGAAGCCACCTTCATCGTTGTATGGCATCCACAAGACGACCCACAAGAATACGCCATCATCCTACCCACCGTCATTCTCGACGGAACCACATGAACACCAAACAACACTGCATCATACTAATCTGCCATAAACCCTAAGGACCGATTTGGGTTAAATGTGCCGTTTGCACGTTATCCTATTAACCCCGCATCGCGTTAAATTCACATCTGGTGGGCTCTAAAAATAGGATTAAACGAAATCCCCTACGGGGAATAACTATTGCTAATCAATGCGTTTCTATTGAACGAAAAGCCCTGACGGGCTATTCTAGAGGTTGCCATCTCAATATTGTAGCGTACCTTTGGCACGCTTCATTATCCTATACCCTCCATACACTTGATGGGAGTTGCTCCCGTGCGGTCGCGACCCCATCAGTGTGGGGTTAATAGGATAGCGTACTTTCAGTACGCAAGTCCCACATTGCGTTTAGTTCACATTCGGCAGGCTCTAAAAATAGGATTAAACGAAATCCCCTACGGGGAATAATATTGTTAATCAATGCGTTTCTATTGAACGAAAAGCCCTGACGGGCTATTTTAGAGGTTGCCATCTCAATATTGTTGTTCGTGTAGTTCGCATTTGTCAAAAATAAATATTGGATGGTTGGGGATGAATACTATTTGAAAAAAAAGCGACATTTTCCGTCAAAAAAAGTTATTATTTAGGAAAATTTTGTATATTTGCACCGCATAAACCAAAAAGAAACTAACAGCTCATTGTTCACAATGGACTGGTTAGAAGTGCATTAATTAGTGAATAAATGATATTGAATTATTGACAAAAATATAAAAACATGAAGAAACTACTATTCTTTCTTTCATGCATCGCAGTAATGGCTATTGCAAATAGCGTGGGGGCGCAATGCGCCGGAAACACGCCACAATGCCAGATACTGGTTGAGATGCACGACAGCTTCGGCGACGGTTGGAACGAAGGCCAACTGTATGTCTACCAAGGCACCACATTGAGGGGCACGGTAACTCTCAATAGTGGTTCGAACGGCGAGAGTACGGTACCGGTCTGTTCCGACTCGGTAACGTTTATCTGGTCGTCGGGCTACTACGATGGGGAAGTCTCCTTTGCGGTGACCGACGAAAACGGCGACACGCTGCTGTATGTGCCGGATGCTTCCGACTACTCCACGGGCGACACGATGGGTGTGGTGATGAACCAGTGCGTCACCTGTCCGCGTCCGAGCGGCCTGCATCTGGTGTCGCGAACCCACAACATGCTGTCGCTGGCATGGAACACCAGCGGAAACAGCACCTCGTGGCAGGTGGAGTATGGCGCAGCGGGCTTTACGCCTGGCAGCGGCACTACGCTCACCGTGACCACACCGGCGGTGACGCTGACGGGTCTGGATTCGGCACATTGGTATGATGTGTATGTGACCGCCACATGCACCAGCGAGACCAGCCCCTCCCGCATGGGGCATTTCGCCACCCTCTGTGGCGAGAGCACCTGCAACGTGACGTTCATGTTGCGCGACTACAACCACGACGGTTGGAACGGCAACGGCATATATGTCTACCAACGGGGCTCGTTGATGGACTTTGTGACGATGACCGACGGCTATTACGACTCGGTGGCTCTGCCGCTGTGCCACGACAGCCTGACACTGGTGTGGCATCAAGTGGGCGAGGACAATGAGAGCCAGTTTATGATATACGACCTCAGCCACCACCTCTTGGCGGAAGGCGAGGGATGGGACCTCTACGACGGCGACACGCTCGCCTCAGTGATGAACAACTGCAACGCCTGCCCTTATCCCGCATGGGCAGATGTAACCAATATCGACACCTCGCACGCCACCGTCACGTGGTCGCTGACTGGTGCGAACAACTATATATTGAAACTTTATTATAATTGGGATTCCTTATTAACTACGGTGACAACCACCGATACCTTCTACACCTTCACCTCCCTCATGCACAACAGCGACTACAGGGTGGAGGTGGCATCGCTGTGCGGCACCGACACCAGCGGCTGGAACGAAGTATGGTTCAGCACCAATGCCGTGTGGATGCCCATCATCTATGTCTCATCCACAGGCAGCGGCGAGTATACGGGACGCAGCTGGAGCAACGCCATGGCTTCGTTAAACGATGCCTGCAATCTGGCCTCCACGCTCTACTGGCAATATGGCACGGCTCCCGAGGTGTGGGTGGCACAGGGCGAATACTCATCCACCATCTACCTTTATCCCGGCATGCACGTCTATGGCGGCCTGGTGGGCAACGAGCCTGCGACCTACGATATGTCGCTGCGCGACCTGGCGGCCCATCCCACGGTGATTGCCCCGCAATACAACAACGGCATCTATCAGTATAATGAAGCAACGGACAGCACGGCCTGCTGGGCCGACGGCTTCACCTTTACAGGCATGGTCTACACCGTGGCCAACCTGAGACAATACGGTGCCTTGCGAAACTGCATCATCACCAACAACGCAGTATCGTCCAGCTATATGCTGTCTATCGACTGCTCCAGTGCTCCCGACAATTCGTGGGTGTCGTTGGAGAACTGCTCGATAGTGGACAACTCCAACACCTCGTCGTATGGCTCGGAGATGATACGCATGACCAACGCCCGTGCCGAGAACTGCCTTATCGCCCGCAACACGGTGCGCTACAATGTGGTGACGCTGCGCGACAGCAGTGTGCTGAGCCATTGCGACGTGGTTGGCAACGCCTCCAACTACAGCGGCTATGCGGCAGTGAGCGGTAGCTCGTACAGCACAGGCTACACCAGCCGTCTGGAGAACAGCATTGTATGGGGCAACACCTATTCTTATAATAACACCCACCTCAGCTCTCAGGTCAGCGGACTGCTGACAGGCTATCATTCGGCTGTGGAAGGCGGCATCACCGGCACCGGCAACATCAACCTCGATGCCCAGAATATCGGCTCGGTGGCAAACGCCAACTACCCCAGGTTTGTGGCTCCTCCCACCAACTTGCAGCTCAACGGCGGCTCGGCCTGTATCGATGCCGCAGTGGGCACCCCTGCAACGACTAAAGACATCGAGGGCAATCCCCGCGTCTATGGCTCGGCAGCTGACATCGGATGCTATGAGTACCAGGGCGTCGACATCTGCGGCTCGGTAGTCTATGCCCAGGTCAACGAGGTGACGAGCTTTTCGGCCCGCGTGGTCTGGGACGCCTCCTATCCCTCCTACAATCTATATTATAAAGAACAATCAGCTTCCACATGGGATTCGATGACGGTGAATGCCTCCACCAACTCCTATATGGACAGCGCGATGGGCATGATGCTGTGCAGTGTGCGACTCACGGGCCTGACTGGTCTGACTAACTACGACGTGCGTCTCCGCAGCGTCTGCACCGGCAGCGTGAGCGACGACTACAATCTGACTTTCATGACCGGATGCCCCGACGTGGTAGGTTATGTGCTTGTGGGAGACAGCACGGCTGGCATCAACAACGAGGGCAACTACTTCCCCACTCAGACCTACTACAACTACTCGGCCACACAGCAGATATACTTGGCCTCAGAACTAGGCGGTGCCACCACTATCACCCAACTTGATTTCTTCTACACCTATTCCAGTTCCACCAACCGTCGGCTGAAGGTCTACCTCGGACACACCTCCATGAGCGCCTTCGGCAGCGTCGCCGATGTGATACCCATGAGCCAGCTGACCCTGGTGTACGACGACTACTACACCTTCAGCAACTCGCCACGCATGAACAGCATCGTGCTGACCACCCCGTTCACCTATAACGGTACGGACAACCTGGTGGTGGCAGTGATTGACTCGACAGGCTCCTGGCAGTACAGCGCCAATAAGTTCCTCACCTTCTCGGCGCCTAACCGTTCCCTCTATTACTATCGGGACGGCAGCCCGGTGAATTTCGGCAACGTCACCTTCAATATGGGTTCGTACTGCAATGTGCTGCACATGCCGGGCGAGTGCGACTTGAACGCCTGTGCCACCCCCGTGTTCGACGTGGTGGCCGGGGTGACCGATGCCACAATCGACTGGGCGGCCAGCGGCACGGCTGAGATGCAGTACCGTCTCGCAGGTGCCACTGACTATACGGCCGTGACCCTCGGCAGCGGCACCACCATGCTGACCGGACTCTCCCCCGTCACCAACTACGAAGTGCGGATGCGCAACATCTGCGGCGCAGGCGACACCAGTCGCTGGACCACCCGCACCTTCAGAACCCTTCCCCCCAACGTGAGCCGCCTCTATGTCAAGCCGACGGCCTGTGGCAACGGCGACGGCACCAGCTGGGCCAATGCTATGGACAACATCGATGAGGCCCTACAGATGGCCGACCTCTGCTACTCCTCCTACGGCACCCTGTGCGACATCTGGGTGGCGGAAGGCACCTACCATGGCGACACCACCCGTACCTACGCCTTCGGCCTAGTGCCGGGCGTGCGTGTGTATGGCGGCTTTGTGGGCAACGAGCCTGAGACCTACAATTTGAGCCAGCGCAACCTCGCCACCCACCGCACCGTCCTCGACGGTCGTGGCCAACGGCAGGTGGCGAACCTCAACACAAGCACCCTGCGTCAGCGCAACGCCGTGCTCAACGGTGTGACCATTGAGAACGGCTCCCACAGCAGCTATGGTGGCGGCGTGTACGCCTACCGTCTGGACTTGGAACACTGCATTGTGCGCAACAACGTCACCACAGGCTACTATGGCGGCGGTGCCTATATACAATATGGTAATATTACCAACTGCCTCTTCTGCGGCAACAGCTGCTCTGCCTATGGCGGCGGACTGTATGCCTACTACACCAACATCGACCATTGCGACATCGTGAACAACTCGGCCACCTATCCGGCAGGACTGTACTGTGGCGGTGGCAGCAGCTCCTACACACTCAGCAACACCATCGTCTGGGGCAATCGCCGTACCAATGGTGGCGAAGACTACGTCAACACCTCCTCTCTAACCGTCACCCATTGTGCGGCCGACTCATATCTGGGCACCGACAGCACCGTGCTCCTGCTCGCACATGCCAACATGGGCGACGACGACAGCCTGCATGTGCGCTTCGCCAGCCCCGACGACCACGACTACCGCCTGATGGAGGGCTCGGCCTGTATCGACATGGGCTCAGCCACTTCCGCCAGCAGCTACGACCTGAACGGCACCGTCCGTCCCTACGGCACCGCTCCCGACATGGGCTGCTACGAGTACCACGGCGAGCGTTTCTGCATACGTCCCACGCAGGTGACAGTGAGTGAAGTGACCGCCTTCTCGGCCATGGTCAGCTGGACGGGCGACCGCGACACGGTGGTGCTGGAATATGCCCTTGCGGCCGACTCGCAGTGGACTGCTATCACCGTGGTGGGCCATGAGCAGACGCTTATGCCTTTGGCTTTCGACGCGTCCTACCTCCTACGACTCAAGAGCGTCTGCGGAAGTGAGTATAGCATCTACACCGACATCCTGTCGTTCCATACCGCCTGCGGCGCGGGTGGGCACGGTGTTATGCTTGGCGACCCAGACAACTATCTCACCACCAATGGCGGCAATCTTCCTTTGAACATCTATTACAATTATAGCTACACCCAATCGTTGGTGGATGC
>JAEEGH010001841.1_pt1 | contig 59599 bp, 48 predicted proteins | sample 9134181 | NCBI WGS metagenome assembly JAEEGH01 (sample SAMN16246544, study PRJNA631951) | gut metagenome | biome: gut microbiome; feature: rumen; material: DP-attached | host: Bos | place: Iran: Karaj | collected 2018-10
GAGAGACGCGGAAGTCGTCCACGTTGATGAAGGCGAAGCCGCCGTTGGAGCCGTCGTTGGCGTCCACGACCTTCAGGTAGACCACGCGGCCCACATACTCGCTGCCGTCCATGTACACGCGCAGCAGGGTCAGCGCCAGAGCGGGATCGCTGAAGTACTCGTTCTCCATCTTGATGAGCTCTTCATCGGTGTTGGCGTCGCAGAGAGCCACATAGGAGCCGCCGTTGCCGGAGCCGATCATGAAGCTGATGTAGCCGTCGCCGCCCAGGGTGAACTTCGAGGAGCGGATGGCGCCGGTCAGGTTCTCCTGGATGGCGCCGTTGTTGCTGCCGTCCAGATAGTACTCGCCCTCGCCGTACACGGCGCGGTCGGTCCAGTAGTACTGGGTGGTGGGGACGATGGCGGCGCGGGAGAGCGCGGTGCCGTCCAGGATGACCCAGCCGCTCAGGTCGCCGCTTTCAAAGCCGGGGTTCTGGATCTCGTTGGAGGTCTCGTCTTCCACGAAGGGCTTGGGGCCGAACTCCTCGATCTGGCGGGCGTACTCGGCCTGAGCCGCCGCGACCTCGTCGTCATTCTGGCAGACCTTGAAGGCGTCCAGGTTCACGTAGCTGAGATCGCTGCCGTCGTCGTTATCGGTGACGACGATGTAGATGTTCTTGCCCACATAGGCGGACAGATCCACCACCTTGGTGAGCAGGTGCTCGGTGATGTAGACGCCGTCGCAGTCCTCGTTGACCACGTGGGCGATGGGGGTGTCGTTGCCTTCCTCAAAGAATTCCACATAGACCTTCTCGATGTCCTTGCCGGCGCCCATCTTGAAGGTGATGAAGCCGTTGCCGCCAAGCTTGAACACATCGGAGGTCAGCGTGCCGCGCATCGGGGGATTGCCGCCGACGGTACCGGCAAAGTAATACTCGCCGGACTTCTCCATGACGACGCCGCCCACCTTCTCCTGGTTGGTGACGCCGCGGAAGTTGAAGGCCGCGTCATGGCGGGTCCAGCCGACCCACTGGCCTTCGCTGATCTCCTCAAAATCGCCGTTGACGATGTCCTCGGCGACCTCCGCGCTGGCGGTCTCCTCGGCGCTCTCGCCGCAGGCGGCCAGGCTGAAGACCATGCAGAGGATCAGAAGCGTGGAGAGCAGTTTCAGAATACTCTTTTTCATTCTTGCATCCTTTCGATTTTCTTTTGTTTTTGGTTTGCTTGGGCAGGATTTTTGCGAAAATAACGTTTCACGTGTATTGCGTTTTCAGTATATGTTTTCGAGGTTTTCTTGTCAAGAAATAATTCATGCTGCCGAATGAAACTGTGTTTTTCCATTAAAGAAGCCCTGACTTTTTGTGCAAAACTTCCTATAATACAATTGTGAAACGATTCCCGATAAAAGAAAAATGCAGCCATGCCCGAAGTCGGGCATGGCTGCGAGCTTTCAAAGGCTTATTTCAGCTCCGCAAGCGTAGGCATGGCGGGGATGGCGCCGTGGCGGCTGGTGGTGATGGCTGCGGCTTTGTTGGCAAAGGCGATCGCGGCTTCCAGCTCCTCCCGCGTCAGCTCCTCCAAGGACTCCTTCGTCACGAGCCGGGAGAGCAGGGCGCCGAAGAAGGTGTCCCCCGCGCCGTTGGTGTCCCCAACCGTGACCTTGTACCCGGGCACATGGCCTGTTTTGCCGCCCAGCCGGTAGAAGGCGCCCTCCGCGCCCAGCGTCACCAGAATGAGCTTCGGCCCTTTCTCCGCCAGCCTTGCGCTGCCTCGCTCGGGATCGGTGAGACCGGTCAGCAGGGGAAGTTCCTCGTCGGAGACCTTCAGAATGTCCACCAGGGGCATGGGCTCCAGCATTTGCCGGACAGCGGTTCGCTCCTCCGGCCAGAGGCTGGCGCGGTAATTGGGATCGTAGCTGATCCAGGCGCCTTTTTCCTTCGCCGTCTGGGCGGCCCGGAGCGTGGCGCTGCGGCTGGGCTCCGCCGTCAGGCTGACCGAGCCGAAGTGCAGCACCCGGGTGTCGCCGAGCTGCGCCTGGGGCACGTCCTCAAAGCGCAGATTCACGTCGGCGCTGGGGTCGCGGTAAAAGCTGAAGCTGCGCTCGCCCTTTTCGTCCAGGGACACGATGGCGAGGGTGGTGTGCTGCCGCGGATCCACGCTGAGCCCCGTGACGTCCACGCCGTTTTGCTCCAGGGTGGCGCGCAGAAAATCGCCGTAGCTGTCCCGGCCGACGCGGCCGATAAAAGCGGTTTTCGCCCCCAGGCGGGAGGCGGCCACGGCCAGGTTCGCCGGTGCGCCGCCGGGGTTGGCGTCAAAGCGGGGGATGCCCTGCTCCGTCCGCCCGGATTGGGTCAGGTCGATCAGAATTTCGCCGATTGCGGTGATGTCAGTCATGGACTTCTTCCTCCTCTTGTGCTTGTTCGATCCGATGCAGGACGGCCTCTTCCGTCCCCTTGGTAAAGGCGTCGGGCCGCAGCAGAACGCCGGTTTTGTCCTTCATGATCAGCAGCAGGAGCTTTTCCGTCTGCAGGCAGTCGCCGATCTCCCGATAGGGGAAGGAGCGGAGCTTGCCGCCGACCTCCACCTCCAGGTGCTCCTCATAAAAGCGGGTGCAGCGCTCGGCGTCGGCCACGCCGGCGTTCTCCATGGCCTTGTAGGCCCGGCGGGTCTTGCTGCGGGGCAGCAGCACCGCAAGCCACAGGGAGACCGCCGCCAGCACCCCCAGCTCCATCAGCATATAGGAGAGACTGCCGCTGCGCCACAGGGTATAGACGCTCAGCACCAGCCAGAGCAGCGCCAGCCCCAGCAGCGCCCGCTTCAGGGTTTTCCGATAGTATTCCTGAGAGGTGCGGCGCATCCCCTCGGAAAAAAGCTCTTTTGTCAGGGGAAAGCGGTTTTCCGCGAACGGCTCTCTCATTCCTCCAGCCTCCCGGGAAACTTCTCCTCGATCTGTTCCTCAATGTGAAAATCCTCGTCCAGCTTGGGGTAGATCAGGTGCAGGGCCACAAAAAGGATGTACCACAGGCCGATGATGGGGATCACGAAGGCCGTCCAGGGCAAGAAGAGCACGATCACCGCCCACCAGAGAACCTGCACCAGAGCGGAGAGGAACACCTTTCCGAAGCGGAAGATGCAGAACAGGACGGCGTTGCGCAGCTGCCGCAGCGCCCGTTCCTCAAAGGTCACCACCTGGGGCCACCAGGCGGTGAGCACCATGGTGGCCAGCAGGATGGAGACGGCCATCAGCACCAGGGTCCCGACGGTGATAGGCGCCGCGCCCCAGTCGATCAGCACCAGAATAAAGGTGATCAGAGCCAGAAGCAGCCCCTGCAGTGCACCGGGCAGCAGGGAGGCCAGGGCGTTCTGCTTCATGGAACGCTTCCAGCAGACCGACCAGTCGTCCCGGTCGTTGCGCAGCCGGCGCAGGATCAGATCCACCATACAGGCGTAGCCCGTCCCGGAGATTGCACCGCCCACAAGGCCCGCCAGGATCGCCAGCAGCGCGCTCTTCGTGCCCACCGCGTAGACCAGACCCGCCCCCAAGGGGATGAAAAAGACCAGGGTGATGAAGCCGACCTTGATGAAATCCTTCCAGTTTTCCTCCAGCACCTCCCGGTACCGGGCGAAGCCCCCCTTCCGTAAGCCGGGGATCGAGCGGTCGTCAAAGCCGCCAAAAAACAGACCCATAATTGCTCCTATTCTCCGTAATGAAAACTGCTCAAAAACTGTTCCGTGATCAGCTGGGGATCGCCCGCGAAGTCCGGGGTGCACATGCATTCCACGCTGAAGGCCAGGGAGCCGCGCACCGCGAAGGCCGCCGCGCCCCGGGAATAGGGATTGTCATCCCCGGCAGACAGCAGGGGATAGCAGGTAAAGCGCTGTCCCGCAGCGTCGAGCTCCCGGCTTTCGCCCAGCTTGTAATGCTCCGCTTCCCGCTTCTCCCAGTCCCGCACATTGGCCAGAGCCTGCTCCTCGCTGTCACATTCCTTCAGCACCAGGAAGATCTGCGCGTCGTAGTAAAGCAATTCCTCGTCCTCGCCCCGGGAGAGGGTCATGGGCTCGTCGCCGCTGTTGAACATGACATACCAGATCCCGTCCGGGGACAGGGCGTCGTTGTATTCCCCCAGGGCGAAGCCCTCCGGCGTCTCCACAGCCAGAAGATTGCCGAAGCGCGTCCATTCCTCCGGCCAGTCCGGGTGCAGATCCTGCTCGCCGCAGCCGGCAAGCAGCAGCGCCAGGACGAGAAGAAGCCCGATCCATGCCTTTTTCATCGCGTCGCCCCCTCTGTCAGCAGTTCCCAGAGCCGCTCGTTTCCCGCCTGTGCCTGGGCCTCCCGCTCCACATAGAAGCAGCGGCGACCCAGATACAGGTTCTCAAATACATTTTGCTCCACATCCAGCCCGCACAGCACCGGGCAGTCGCCCCAGCGATAGACCTTGTCCATGCCGGTGTAATCATCGTCCTCCGGCGGCGTGCCGTCGGGCATGGCCAGGATCTGATAGGCCAGCTGCACACCGTCCGGATCCTCCACCAGGAACAGATAGCTCTCCGCCTGGGTGATGTCCGCGATCAGCGCGGTGTTGTCCGCGGTGTTGTAATACACAGTGGTTCCCGGGTCGCCGCTGCGGTTGGTGGCGTACTGCCGCAGCTCCGCAACCGTCTGCCCGTCCCCATTCCGATCCTCCGTCAGGGCGGAGAGGGCGGCCTCCAGCGCCTTGGCGCTCTCCTCCGGCAGGGGATCGCTTCCAATGTAGGCCACGATCACGTCTGGCTTCACCTGACCGATGCCCAGCACGTTCCAGAGCATGCTGCCCACGATCCACAGCACCACCGCCCCGGCAATGAGCCAGAGCTTGTTGTAGTGCAGCCAGTTGAGGAGCTTTTCCTTCCGCGTCCGTTCCCGGGGCGGGGGCGCGGGCTTCTCATCCCGCGCCTTCCATTTCAAATACTCGCTTGCCATGGCTCATTCCCGGGTGGTCCCGCCCCAGCCGTAGCTGACCGGCAGGCAGATGAGCGCCGGCGCGTTCTCGCCCCGGGGCGACAGCACCAGCTCCACGCAGTTGGCAGCGATGGCCTCCAGAGGCTGCACGATGGTGGAGCAGGTAAGCTCCAGATCCCCGAAGTGCCGCACCCCGTCAAAGCCGATGATCTGAACGTCCTCCGGAACGCGCACGTTCATGCCCTGCAGGCTGATCCGGATCTGATGGGCCAGGGAATCCGTCACGCAGAAAATGCCGTCGAAATCCCGCCGTCCGTCCCCGAAGTGCTCCATCAGAAACTCCTCAAATGCGGCGTAAGGCGTGTAGTCGTCCACGATTTTCAGCGTATAGGGGACCTCCAGCGCCTCGCAGGCGGCGATGAAGCCGTCCTTGCGCTTGTTGGGCTCGTTGGTGAGCTTGGAGCCGATGCGCAGGAAGGCCAGGTTTTTACAGCCGTTTTCCACCAGCTTTTCCGCCGCAAGTCTCCCGCCGCCGTAGTTGTCGGAGGCGACGCAGGGGATCTGGGCGCCGAAGTAGCGGTCGATGGACACCAGGGGAACGTCCGGCGAGACCTGCAGGTGGGGGTTGTAGCTCAGACAGATGATGCCGTCCACCTTTTGCTGCTCGGCCAGATGCACCAGCTCCTGCTCCTGGGCGGGATCGTAATCCGTGGCGTAGAAGAGCATCCGATACTTCCGGGCGGAGAGCTCCCGGTTGATGCAGTCCACCAGCTTGGAGAAGAAGGGACTGATCAGGTTCGGCACCATGACGGCGATGGTGTAGGTCTTGCTGCTGCGCAGCCCACGGGCATAGCTGCTGACCCGGTAGTTGAGCTTCTCGATGGCGGCCTCCACCCGCAGGCGGTATTCTTCGCCCACGGGGATGCCGTTAACCACCTTGGAGACCGTACCCAGCGCCACGCCGGCTTCCCGGGCCACATCCTTCATCGTGGGGACTGTTTTATTTCCAGACATAGTCAGCACCTCTGTTTCATGAAATGCGCTGAAACATTACACCGGTAGTATAAGCCGTCCCGGCGGATTTGTAAAGGGCTCCGCGAAACGATTTCACCCGTCAAATCTGCCAAAAACGCACGGAATCCTTTGTTCAAAGCGGCAAAATCCGCGCATTTTATCCCGTCGAGCGCAAATTTTTGTTGACGGATTCATGAACAATATGTTAATGTTAGGATGTTTCAAAAATAACGTTTCACGAACCCGTTGCTTCTGTTCACAGGCTGGTGACCCGGCTCAGGGGCGACGGGGTCAAATCCCGGCAAATCCTGGCAAAATTTCATACTAAGGAGGGATTTCCTGCGTGAGCACACTTGCAAAGGCGGAAAAGAAGCCCAATCCCGTCAAAGCACCCCGCCATGGCAAGACCCTGGGAAAGCGCATCCTGGAAAACTGGCAGCTCTATCTGCTGCTGGTGATCCCCGTGGTGATTACTATCATTTATAAGTATATCCCCATGTACGGAATCCAGATCGCTTTCCGAGACTATAAGGCAGGACAGGGCTTCTTCGGCAGCCCCTGGGTCGGCTGGAAGCACTTTGAGCGCTTCTTCACCTACCGCAACTTCGGCCGCATGATCGAAAACACCGTCAAGCTGAGTGTCTACGGTCTGCTGTGGAGCTTCCCGGTGCCCATCATCCTGGCCCTTGCCATCAATCAGATCCGCTTCAAACGGTACAAGCGCGTCGTCCAGACCGTGCTGTACGCCCCGCACTTCATCGCTATCATGGTCGTCTGCGGTATGATCCGCGTTTTCCTGAGCCCCAACGGCGGCCTGATCAACATCCTCTTCAACAGCGCAAATCCTGTGGACTTCCTGACCGAGCCCGGCGCTTTCCGCACCATCTACATCGCCTCGGGCATCTGGCAGGACGCCGGCTGGGGCACCATCATCTACCTGGCGACCCTGTCAGCGGTGGATCCCGGCCTCTATGAGGCGGCTAAGATCGACGGCGCCTCCATGTGGCAGCGCATCCGCGTGATCGACATCCCCGAGCTGATCCCCATGATCGTGCTGCAGCTCATCATGGCGGTCAGCGGCATCATGAGCGTCGGCTTTGAGAAGGTCTTCCTGCTGCAGACAGAGCTGAACAAAGCCACCAGCGACGTGATTGCCGTCTATGTGTACCAGCAAGGTATTGAAAGCCACCAGTACAGCCTCTCGACGGCGGTTGGTCTGTTCAACACGGTCATCAACGTGATCCTGCTGATCGTGGTCAACAAGATCGCCAAGAAGGCCGCCGACGTCAGCTTTGTGTAAGGGGGTGTCGGAATGAAAAGAAAGCAAGGAATCCACAGCATGTCCGACAAAACCAGCGATATCGTCCTGGTCGTCCTCATGGCGGTCATCATGCTGATCATCGCCTACCCGCTGTACTACGTCATCGTCGCCTCGGTGTCCGACCCCTTTGACGTGCAGGCCGGCAAGACCTTCCTGCTGCCCAGCCAGTTCACGCTGGAGGGCTACGAGCGGGTCTTCTCCAACGACAGCCTGCTCAACGGATTCTTCAACTCGGTGAAGTACACCGTCATCGGTACGCTCTACTCCGTCATCACCGTCTACATCACCGCCTACCCCCTGTCCAAGAAGAACCTGCCCGGCCGAAAGTGGATCTCGATCTTCTTCATCATCACCATGTACTTCGGCGGCGGCCTGATCCCCACCTACCTGGTGGTCAAGGACACGGGCCTGCTGAACAACATGTGGGCGCTGTTCCTGCCCGGCGGCGTTGGCATGGGCAACGTGATCATCGTGCGCAACTTCTTCGAGAACAATATCCCCAAGGATATGATCGAGGCGGCGCAGATCGACGGCGCGGACGAGCTGACCACCTTCGTGCGGGTCGTGGTGCCCCTGAGCCGTTCCATCATGGCGGTCATCGTGGTCTTCTCCATGGTGGCCTTCTGGAACGACTGGTTCACCGCTATGATCTACCTGAACGACGCCCAGGCCCCCTTCCCCCTGGTGATGCGCGGTATCGTCATCAAGACGGACCAGCTGGCCACCATGACCAGCGGCATGACCCACCTGGAGGCCACCCGTATCGGCGAGCTGGTCAAGTACGCCTCCATGATCGTGGCGGCGGCGCCGATGCTGATCATCTATCCCTTCGTGCAGAAGTACTTCGAGCAGGGCTTCATGTCCGGCGCAGTCAAGGGATAAACCCGCTATTGCTTCCCCCTCAGGGGGAAGTGCCGCGAAGCGGCGATAGGGGGACCCCCTTCAGTCTGTCCGCTTTGCGTCCAGCCAGCTCCCCCAAAGGGGGAGCCAATGAAGAAAGGATTTGTATTATGAAAAGAATTCTCTGCATGATTCTTGCACTTGCAATGGTCTTTGCTCTCGCTGCCTGCGGCGGCGGCGGTGAGGCGGAGAAGCGCGGCGATGAGAGCCAGACCAACTTCTACATCGTCGGCGGTATGTCCGCCCTCTCCAGCGGCAACGACTCCAACCCCGTCCTGGTCCAGCTGGCGGAGAACGCCGGCGTTGAGATCGAATGGGATCTGATGAGCGACTCTCTCAGCGAGAAGGTCGGCGTTCTCATCGGCGGCAACCAGCTGCCCGACGCCTTCATCGCCGTGGGCTTCAACCAGAACGACATCGTGGAGTACGGCTCTGACGGTATTTTCATCGACCTGACGCCCTACATCACCCCGGAGATCATGCCCAACCTCTGCAAGATTCTGGACGAGCACCCCGAGATCCGCGCCGGCATCACCCAGGCTGACGGCTGCATCTACGGTCTGCCCTCCGGCGAGCTGATGGGCACCGGCGCCATCGGCGCGGACGACGACCTGTCCATCTACGCCATCCCCGAGTTCTCCATGATCAACAAGACCTGGCTGGACGAGCTGGGCCTGCCCATCCCCACCAACCTGACCGAGCTGCACGACGCCCTGGTTGCCTTCAAGGAGAACAACATGGGCGTGGGCTCCACCATCCCCATGTCCACCGGCTTTGACCAGTGGTGCTGGGGCCAGGAGATCTTCTATGCCGGCTTCGGCTTCACCAACTTCACCTCCGACATCTGCTTTGACCTGATCGCCAATCCCGACGGCACTGTGCAGTTCATCTGCGCTTCCGACGCCTACCGTGACGCCGTCACCTACTTCCACGATTGGTACGCCGAGGGCCTGATGGACCTGGAGATGTTCTCCCAGGGCACCAGCCAGCTGATTTCCAAGGTCTCCCAGGGCCGCGTCGGCGTGACCACCTGGTGGGAGATCAAGGAGATCGCCGGCGACTACACCGACGACTTCGTGTTCCTGCCCCCGCTGAAGGGCCCTGTGGGCACCAAGTATGAGAACACCTGCAACGTGAACATCCGCTCCGGCCCGGGCGTCACCTCCGGCAACCTGAACGTCACCAGCGCCTGCGGCAACCCCGAGCTGCTGCTCAAGTACTTCGACCAGTGGTACGATCCCGAGACCGTCATGCAGCTGCAGTACGGCCCCATCGGCATCTACTTCACCGAGAAGGATGAAAACGGCGTGTGGCAGGTCATCAACGACGATGACGCCAAGGCCAAGTTCGGCAAGAGCGCCGGTGAGCTGAAGGCCCAGTACGAGGTCTTTGGCCCCCGCCTCATCCTGCCCGAGTACTACAACAGCGTCTTCTACATGGAGGATCGCGCCACCGAGCGTCTGCACGACATCGAAGAGTTCTGGATGCCCTATGTCCAGTCTCCCGTGGCCTACCCCAACGACGTGACCTTCACCGAGGAGGAGCTGGAAGTGATCGACCGCTACAAGGCCGACTTCGTCAGCGCCGTCTCCGAGTATGAGGGCACCTGGCTCAAGAACGGCGGCCCCACCGATGAGGAGTGGAACGCCTACCTCCAGGAGCTGGAGGACAGCTGCGGCATGTCTCGCCTGCTGGAGGTCTACCAGGACGCTTACACCCGCTACCTGCAGAACAAGTGAGTTCTTCCTCATCCTTTTTCCAATAACCACGGCACTGCAGCCGCACCCTTCGGGATGCGGCTGCAGCCTACAACAAGCAGGAGGTTTCCCCAATGATCAGCGAAGCTTTGCAAAAAGCCCGAGAATTTGAGGAACAGTACGGCGCCTTCATCGGCGCGGAGGAGCGTCCGCTCTTCCACTTATCCCCGCGTATCGGCTGGATGAACGACCCCAACGGCTTTTCCTTCTACCAGGGGAAGTTCCATATGTTCTATCAGTATCACCCCTACGCCACCAAGTGGGGCCCCATGCACTGGGGTCACGCGGTGAGCACGGACCTGCTCCACTGGGACTATCTGCCCGCGGCCCTGGCTCCGGATCAGAGCTATGACAAGGCGGGCTGCTTCTCCGGCTCCGCCATCGAGATGGAGGACGGCAGACAGCTTCTCATGTACACCGGCGTGCGGGAAAAGCGCCGGGAGGATGGGACAAAGCAGGCCTTCCAAACCCAGTGCCTGGCCTTCGGCGACGGGAAGGACTATGTCAAGTACAGCAAGAATCCCGTCCTGGGCGAGGCGGACATCCCGGAGGGCTTCAGCCGCCATGATTTCCGCGATCCCAAGCTCTACCGCCGGAAGGACGGAGGCTTTGCCTGCGTCATCGGCAACCGCAGCGACGACGGCAGCGGCGCGATCCTGCTCTATGAGAGCGAGGACGCGATCCACTGGCGCTTTCACTCCATCCTGGACCGCTGCTACAACGAATACGGCAAGATGTGGGAGTGCCCGGACTTCTTTGAGCTGGAGGGCAGGAAGATCCTGCTGGTCAGCCCCCAGGACATGTGCCAGGCCGGCCTGGAGTTTCACAACGGAAACGGCACCGTCTGTCTGATCGGGAGCCTGGACGAGCAGACCGGCAGCCTGCAGCGGGAGCTGGTGCAGGCGATCGACTATGGCATCGACTTCTACGCCCCCCAGACCGTCCTCACACCCGACGGCCGCCGGGTCATGATCGGCTGGATGCAGAACTGGGACACCTGCATCGCCCCGGAAAACAGCAAGTGGTTCGGCCAGATGTCCCTGCCCAGAGAGCTGTCTCTCCGGGACGGGCGCCTGATCCAGACTCCGGTGAGGGAGCTGGAGCGCCTGCGCGGCCGCCGCATCCTCTATCGAAACGTCCCCGTGCGGGCGGAGACCGTGCTCCAGGGCGTCTACGGACGGGCGCTGGACATGACCGTCACCGTCCGACCCCAGAACCCCGGCTCCTACAGCGTGTTCCGGGTGAAGTTCGCCAAGGGCAGCCAGCACTACTCCTCCGTTTCCTACCGCCCGGATTCCTCCACCATGCGCATCAGCCGCGTCCACGCGGGCTACAACCGGGACTTTGTCCACGAGCGCAAATGCTTTGTGAGCGACCGGGGCGGAGAGCTCAAGCTGCGCATCATTCTGGATCGCTACAGCGCGGAGATCTTCGTCAACGACGGCGAGCAGGTGCTGTCCATGACCTTCTACACGGCCCAGACCGCCGACGGCATCAGCTTTGAGGCCCAGGGACACGCCATCATCGATGTGGAAAAATACGACCTGATCCCCTGACACAGGGCATAAAAGGCAAATAAGGCATACATACAAAAACCCCCGCCGGTGTGAGCCGAACCAGTAAAAACGGACAATAGACAAAAGCCCCCTGATGTAGGAAAATGAAAGTACTACATCAGGGGGTATCATTAAGTGATCTTTTCCAAATGCAATTGATTCATATCTTTCATGCTTCCATTCATTTGCGATTTGTCTGTTTCTTTGTTATCCATGTCACGCACTCCACATGCCTTGGGACAACAGCGTGAATAAAATGACTGCTGCTTTGCTTCAGATATTCTTGTAGAGCTCGTAGCAATCGTGGCCTTTCGGCACGTCCTTGAGCTCGCCTCTGAGCAGATAGCGCAACCGAAACCAACCGTCAAACCTTAATGTGCACGGACGGCGCCATTTGAACATAGCGTATATTTCCTGTTTCCATTTTGACTACAATTTGACTACAATTCTTCCCAAAACCGTTCCGACTAAGGTCTTGAAATTGGATTCCATTGTATTCCAATGGCGCCGAGAAGCACTTCAAAAATCGTGTTTTTCCGATATGCCACTTGTAAAAAAGTCACTATTTATCGGGCTTTTTCAGGGCTCCTAAGCGGAACGCCGCGCGTTCGAATCGCGCCGGGGACGCCAAAAGAAATACCCCGCCCTTACGGCGGGGTATTTCTTTTAGCACGCTTGCGTGCTGATTCGAACGCCGTTCGCACACGCAGCTTTGCTGCGTGCCCGGCATCGCTTCCTCTGTCTTTTAAAGATAAGCGATGCCGTAACGCGCCGGGGATGCCAAAGCCACCCTCAACGGGTGGCTTTTCGTGTCCCTCTTCGGCGCGATGAGAACGCAGTTCGTGTACGCGGCTTTAGCCGCGTCGCCGGCGCTGCATCTTTGTCCTACAAATCAAAAGCAGCGCCGTATCGCGCCGGGGACGCCGGAAAAAGCCCTAAAACAAGGCTTTTTTCATTTCCGAAAAGTTAGTCAAAAATCCTGACTGATTTTGTCAAAATTGAGCTCCGGTTCTTCTCCGTTTGTGCTCATTTTCACTCACTTCCGGGTTTTGACTAATTCTTGACAATGCTCATTTTTGTCATTTCATCATGTAAGCTCTTCTTGAGCGCTATGATCTGCAAGTGTGTCAAGAGAACCGTCCCCTTGTCACGCTTTCGACAAAGCGGAAACAAGAAATATCAAGAAACGAGGTCAGTGCGGCTTTGCTGCGTCCTGCATGATCGCGTTCCATGCCGAACGTGTGATATGAAATTCGGAACAGATCTGATTCTGGATCTCTTCGTGTCTGACGGCGATCTCCTTCCGCATGGACGCAACACATTTTTCCCATTCCGCCATGGATGCCGGCGCATGATACAGTGCGATATGCTGTTCCATTTCTGGACGCAGCGCACCCGCGACGCGATCCAAAAGGGATTGCAACCGTTCCACGGAGAAATCCGTCTGCAGCAGTTCCGCGTACCGGTGAAGGAATTGGTCGCACCATGCGGGATTGCGCCGAAGTGCGGCGTACAGATCCATATTCACGACGTGTCCCGCTTTGGCATCATACAAGACGCCGTTTTTACTGAAATAGGAAGAGAACAGATCGCGCTTTGAAGAGCCGTCCGTGAAACAGCGGTCGATGTCATAGAAGACCGGGCGCCAGCGAATCGAATAGTCGCTTGTCGCCCAATAGCTTTGATTCTTGACGTCGTAGTTGCAGAAGAAGGTCTGCGCGATCACATAATCGATGATATAATTCACATCCACCCACTGCGCGAACTCCGCGACGGTCGAATCATTCGCAAACGGCTCCTGCTGCGCATACTTGCGGACGCGAATGAAATCCGTGTTCGTCCCGTACCGCACCGTTTCATTCGTGGAGATGTGGCTGATCGCAGCGGGATCCGCATCGTAATGCGTTACGAGGTAGTCCTGATTCATGCACTCGTTGAGATCCATGATCCCGTAATAGGCGCCGTTCACATACACGACGACGGGACGCGTGCGCGCGCTGTCCAGAGAAAGCCCGGAAACGGCATAGAGCGCGAACGAATCGCGCAGGCGCGCCTTTGCATAGTCCTGGCTGCCGTTGCGCAGGATCAGCGACGCGTAGTCCAGAGCTGTGCCTTCGCCCCAGAAGGGATAGTTCACCGTGCCTTGACCGAGCCGTGTGCGCAGATGCAGGGACATGGATTTCTGCGGATTTTTGATGGATTGGTTTCCGCGCGGATTGATGTCGGCGGGGAAAGACGTTCCGAGCGTTCCGTCCGTTTCATAGAAGGTGATCTGCGCGTCGGTGTGCGGATAACGCCCTTGGGTATTGACCCGCGTGAACGCTTTGAAATCCTTCGGATCGCAGGCAATGCACACGACGGGCAGCGTATGCGGGTTGACAAACAGATAATGCACGGTCAGAATCCTGCTCGGCAGTCTGTTTTCGGACTGCGCCGTGACACGCAGCGTGACAGACTCGGTGATCTTGATCGGCTCCGTGCAGATCGTTGAACTCTCGGTCGGTTCACTGCCGTCCAGCGTATAACGGATCACGGCGTCCGGATCTGCGCAGCGGATCGAGACAGAGAACGGCTCCGTATGGTACAATCCGGTTTCCGAGAGGCAAGGAAACGATGTTCTTCCGAGCAGGTATTCCGACGGATTCGTTTCGCCGGGCGTTGCGTTCAGGAAGAAAACGCGGGAGACGGACGGATCGTTCGTCCGTCCGCTGGTGACGCTTCCGCCGCACAGATCGCCTGTCTCGAACAAATCGCGCAGCGTACCGTCCGGCGCATACAAAAAAACGGTTTCGCCGTTTGCGGCGATACCGAAGGTGTCCGGTCGGAATATCCTGCATGCAGACGAAGCCAGTTCACCGTCCAAAGGAAAGCGGTTTGCCTTCTCGGGATCATCGGTAAGAAACCAGCCGGAAAGGCTGCAGGTGGATCCGGAGCCGTTGCGCAGTTCGATCCAATCGCCGCTTGCGCCGGACGCGGATACCTCGCTGATATAAATATCGTCTGCGGGAAACGCGCCGAGCTTCTTGACGTCGTCGACCGACGCGGCGTTTTCAAAACCGGGCGTCGGGTATTTGTAATAGCGCAGCGATCCGTCGTCACCCAGCCCCACGGAGGTATTCTTCGGGAGCTCAGAAATCCACGGAATCATCTGTACCGTCCGGGTTGCGGCGTGATACAGCATCAGTCCGCTGTCCGAATCGGAGACGGAAAACGGCGCGTGCAATTCGGTTTCGACGGATTCCCGACCGGAAAGAAAGATGAGCCGGTATTCGCCGGGCTCCAGCACGACGTCCGGACAGTTCCACTTCAAAGGCTCGAAAAAATCGTCGCTGAGCCAGTACTCGGAAAGATGCACCGCTTCTGCGCCGCAGTTCAGGAACTCGACAAAATCGGAATTATCGCCATACTGATCGATCACGGAATAGATGTTGCGGAACAGGACTTCGTTCAGGCGCAAAGGCTCGGAGGCGTCGGCAGCTCGCGTCTGCTCGATGCCGATAAAGTGATCGTCGTTCGCTGCGCCGGGCGTCGGTTTGCCGCAGTATCCGAAGATTCCGTTCCGATTTTTCGCCCATGACTGACCGGAAAGAAGCGCGGGAACGGAGACCGCATCGATCGGATTCAGCGCCGCGTCATACATACGGACGGTTTCACCCGCAGAGGAAAGACGAATATCAAGACCGTCCTCCCCACCGCAGGAGATCGCTGCGTACCCGTTTGCCGGAATCGTCAGCTCCGGAAATGCCGCTTTATCGGGCTTATCCTCGCGGTCTGACAGGAAGAAGCCGGTCACGGTAACGTCTTCCGCATTCGGATTGTACAGTTCGATCCAATCCGCACCGCCGAATACGCCAGTCGAAAAATCGTCGGTCACGATTTCACTGATATAAAGCACGGTTTCGGATGCGGCTGATTCGGCAGATGCTGCGGGTGATTCAGATTCCGACTCCGGCTTTTGGATTTCCGGACAGACGTCTGAAATCTCCGTATCGTTCGCCGACGCCGGCGTCGGCAGAATGCAGTAACCGAAGCTGCCGTCCTCGCGGCGTGCAAATGATACGTTTTCGGACAGCGACGGAATGATCAGTTTTTCCAGAAGATTGCCGGACCGATCCAGAAGAAACAGCGTATCGCCGCTCTTTGAAAGGCCGAAAGGGAGGCAGAATGCGTCGGTGTCCGCGTTGGACCGCGCATACAGAACCACATACCCGTTTGCCGGGATTACAAGGTTCGGAAGCATGTTCCCGAGATCGTAACGATCCTCCTTGTCGGTCAGAATATAGCCCGCAAGATCGATGTCCCTGCCGGATCGATTGTGCAGTTCGATCCAATCCGGCGTGCCGAGCGTTTCGTCGATGAACGCAGTGTTGGAAGAAACGACCTCGCTGATCACGATCTGCTGGGAATCGGTCGTACACGCGGCGAAAAGGCAGAACAGCAGACAGAGCAGCGCGGCAAAACCGAGTTTTGTGATCGGTCTACTGCATACAGGCTGTTCTGTTTCGGTCTGGAACCGTTCCTGTCTTTTCTTCACGGTTTTCTCCTTTTTCGGATCAAAGCATGCGCGCTCGAAAGGCGAGATGCGGATCAAGCGCATAGTATTCCGGATTCTGCCGAGCGACGATCAGCTGATCGTCCGCGCCGGTACGGGGTGTCATGCGAGGTTCAGGGGTACTGTTCTTCTGACACAATTTATCCCTGTCTGTTGTTGTCAAGAGAACAGCCATGTTCCGGCGAGCGCACACATATATATCATGCGTTTGAAATTTCGATTTCATTCTGCGCTGACCGTCCCCTTGACGCCCGTCTTCAGGTGCAGCGCCGGTCGCGGTCCTCCCCCTCCGACGCGTCGATCCGGCTGCCCATCGCATCGTCGGTCCTCTTGCTGCGGCGTGCCGGTCAAGCGTCTTTTCCGTGACCGCCACGGCCGCGAAAACCGATCGGCGAGCTTGTCAAGGCAATTCTTGCAGGGAACGGTTCCCTTCGCCTGCAAAGACAAAAAAAGGCTTGATATACGCCCTCGCATTGCAGAATTCCTGTTCACCGCAGCACAGGCTTCGGTCCCCACATCCTGCGCGGATAAAACGGTATGATATACTTCTTCACGTCGCAGGTTTCTTGTTCGTTTTCGATCTCTTCTTTGTTATCATCGCCATCATCGTCGCAGTCTTCCGTTTCCTCGCATGTCTCGGGCTCGATCTCCCAGCCCAGTTCACGCGCAACTTCCGCATACATGTCGGTCTCGAACTGCCAGTTCAAGGCAAGTGCAATCTGGCGATTCCAGTATTTCCATTGATGACGGCCCTCATATACACTTAATGGATGTGCTTTTTCCGCATACGGCGAAAGTTTCGCATAGGATTTCCGCGCCTCCGGACGACACGGCACGTTGTCCTCCGTTCCGATACAGATGAAAAGATGCTTCAGATGAAAACCTTCCGGCGGATTCATCGCGACCGTGGGAGACATGATAATTGCATTTGCCACATACTCATTATAATGGGTAATGAAATAGGTCGCCATCCTGCCTCCGTTGGAAATCCCGCCGACGGTAATGTGCTCTCTGGCAGCCTGCAGATCCTCGCTTTTCCCGCTCGCAGCGTACGTACTGTAGTGATCGGCAACATAACTCATGGCATACAGGATGCGTCTGCTGATTTCCTGAAAATTGCTGCCGTCCTGTATGCCGACAACGATAAAATCAGCGTCAATGCTTTCGTAGATGTCGCTGATCAGCACGCCGTAATGTTCGGTGGCCGTCACCTCGGTCACGTTCAGGTTTTCGCCGCTGCCCTGCAGAAACACGAAGATATCATATAGTTTATCAGGGTCATAATGCGAAGGGATCCATATGCTTATCAGCGGGTCTCCCTCGACGATCACCACATCATTGTGTATGTTGGACGTTATCTCGACAGCGTTCGTTTTTTTGCCGCTGCCCTGCGAAAGCACGGCGATATGATAGCCTTTCTCGGCATTATCACACGAAGGGGTCCATGCGCATTCTTTCGGTTGCTCTGCCATAGCATTGAACGGAAACAGCATAAACAACGCGAATATCATACTGAACAGTTTCTTCATACGGACCTCCCGGTTTCAGACCTGCAGCGGCATCGGTTTTGTAATCCAAAGGCGTCTGTATATGGATTACAAATTGTGACAAATGCAGTATAGCATAAATCTATGTAAATGAAAAGGGCAATTTTGCGAAATATCGGATGACCGTCTGTTGTGTCGCCTTTTCCTTTTCCGAAGTCGGATGCGCCGTCCCCCCGGTGTCCGATCGTCCGCCCTGTGCTCTGCGCAAGGAGCCGGTCGAACAGAGGATCGGATTTTCGTCGCGCCGGTCTCGCGTCAGGTCCGGTCATGTCCTCGCGCGCGTTGTGACTGACTGACGGGACGCCGCCCGTTATATCTTTACTGTTATTATTTATTTCCCCGCCGTCTCACGGTGGGGGGTACACCGTCTCACGGCAGGGGGGTCCACCGTCTCACGGCAGGGGGATACACCGTCACACGGCGGAGGGTGCATCGCCGGCTGTGTCAAGAGAACCGTCCCCTTGACACCTTCGCTTTCGCTTTGTCGATCACCCTTTGTACCGGCCTGAGCGAAAACCCCGTGGTGCAAACAGTCCCGTGCCGGGCGTTTTTCGTCTGCTTCGGCGCGATGAGAACGCAGTTCGTATACGCAGTGAAGGTTTTGTCCATGTCGATCCGAAACATCGACGATTTCTTGCCGGAAGATATTGTCAACCGTCAACAAAACCATTATAATCTGCTTTGGAACAATGATACCGGCTTATCAAAGATTCGGAGGAAACAGCATGGATTATTCAGGTTTGCAGAACGGGAGCGATATCCGCGGCGTCGCGATGGAAGGCATCGCCGGTCAGAGCGTGAACCTCGGAGAGCAGGCGTGCCGGGATATCGGACGCGGCTTTGCGTTATGGCTCAGAGAGCGATTGGGAAAGGACGCGCTGCGCGTCGCGATCGGGCGCGATTCGCGTCTGACCGGTCCGGCGCTGTCCGGCTGGATCGGCGAAGCGCTTGCTGCGGAAGGCGTCGCGGTGACGGATATGGGAATGGCTTCGACGCCCGCAATGTTTATGACAACGGTCACGGAAGGCTTCTCTTTCGACGCATCCGTGATGATCACGGCAAGCCATCTGCCCTTCAACCGCAACGGCTTTAAGTTCTTTACGCGGCAAGGCGGTCTGGAAAAGCAGGACATCAAAGCGATCCTTGCGCTTGCGGCGTCCGACAAACACACCGGGCTGCCCGCCGCAGAGACGTCAAGCGGCAGCTTTATGCCGGTATACTGCGATATTCTGTGCCGCAAGGTACGGGAGGCGACCGGTCTTCTGCGTCCGCTGGAGGGCTTACGGATCGTTGTGGATGCGGGTAACGGCGCAGGCGGATTCTATGCCGCAGAGGTGCTGGAGCCGCTCGGCGCGGACACGACCGGGTCCCGCTATCTCGACCCGGACGGCACGTTCCCGAACCACATTCCGAATCCCGAAAATGAGACGGCAATGGCGGCGATCACGGAAGCGGTCAAGGAGAACAAGGCTGACCTCGGCATCATCTTCGATACCGATGTAGACCGTGCGGGCGCGGTGCTGTCGGACGGCAGCGAGCTGAACCGCAACCGCATCATCGCCATGACGGCGGCGATCCTCCTGCGGGAGCATCCCGGTACGACGATCGTCACCGATTCCATCACCTCCACCGGGCTTGAGGCATTCATCAAGGCGCACGGCGGCGTGCATCGCAGGTTCAAACGCGGCTACCGGAACGTCATCAACGAATCCATCCGGCTCAACGCGGAAGGACATGACAGCCAGCTTGCCATGGAAACCTCCGGTCACGGCGCCATGAAAGAAAACTATTTCCTCGACGACGGCGCGTATCTTGTCACGCGGCTTTTAATCGAGCTATCAAAAGCGCGCAAGGAAGGGTATACGCTTGAATCCCTGATCGCCGATCTCAGGGAGCCCGCCGAAAGCCGCGAGTTTCGTATGAATTTGCTGTTGCCGGATTTCCAAGCCTACGGCAGCGATATCATCGAAAAGCTGCACGCCTGTACGGCGGCACAGCCCGGCTGGTCCCTTGCGTCCGACAATTTCGAGGGCGTACGCGTCGATCTGGACGCGGATCACGGCAACGGCTGGTTCCTGCTGCGCATGAGCCTGCACGATCCGCTGATGCCTCTGAACATTGAATCCGACAGTGCCGGCGGTGTGAAGACCATTGCACGGGAGCTTTATCCGTTCCTCGCGCAGTTCGATCGGCTCGATACGACGGCGCTTGCGGCATCCATCCGCTGAATGCGAAAGAACACCATCGGTATTCGAAAAACAGAAAAAGTCCCCGAACCTTTCGGGGACTTTTGCATTTCCGTTATTCGCCGGTCTCGGGCAGCGGCGTGTCGTCGTTCGGGCTTGTTACGATCACATCCGCTCCGCGTTCGAACCGGATCACTTCCATCAGCGCTTTTTCATACTGTTCTTTCATCATAGCCGGTTCCCTCCGATTCAATGATTCGCCATATAGTTGCGGTATTCGACCTCGGCCTCATGGAACGCGTACATCGACGCGACCAGCATCTTCATCTCGTCCAGATATGACGCAGATCCCAGAGACAGGACCAGATCAATAAAGGAGAACGTCGACGCCTTGATCGTGAACGAACCGCCCGCCGTTCCCTTGATCGTGAACAGCTTGTCCAGATTGTGCGGGCTGATGCCCTCGATCCGGACCTCGAACCGCCTGGTCTCGCTTCCCTGCGTTGTATCTGTCAGTCGCCATGTGTAGGTGCTGCCGACGATCTCCGGATTTTCAAGCGACAGCGTCTGCGTGCCGACCTTGATCTCCGGTGTGGACGTCGTATCAGGCTTCATCTTCATGGTGATGATCAGCGCCGTTGCGGAATCAACGGCGATCGACGCGCTGAGAGACTTGATATCCGAATTGCCGATGCTTACGTTCCCCGCGTTGGAGAATGAATGGCTTTCCGTCATGCGTTTGATCGATGCGAAGTCGTACTGCGTTGCGTAATGCCGCTCGACCTCGGTATACTGATCGATAAGCGCCGGCTTTGCAAGGAACATATACTTCTGTGCATAATAGCCGAAGTCGATCATGGCACGGATGACGCGCAGCGCATCGACGACGCCGTCCTGCGTGCTGTCCGCGCGCTCGAAATACTTGACGTACTCCTCGAGCGAGTAGTGCTTATAGGAGATCTTTTCGCCGTTGCACCAGAGCTCCGCGGTGATGTCGTCCGCCATCTGGATCGCGTTCAAAAAGCATGTGAAGCCGTAGTTCGTCGGCGTGATCGAGCTGTGACAATTGGGATCGAAGGTGTCGATCTGCTCCTCCGTCGAATTGCCGATCTTAAAGTGCATCTCGCACTTCGAGGTGTCGAGCCCCGTGAGGTCGACGTAGAAGTTGACGCCGATCTGTCCGGAAAGCAGCACGGACTGGGTGCGGAAGACCTTGCGCATCGGCGCGTGGATCACGACGTCCGCCGCCGGCATGGTGAAGTACCAGCGATCGCCGTCCTTCGTCAGGTTCACGGTGTTGCTGCCATACGTGATGTACGGCGTGCCGTCGAGCGCGTAGCCCGCTTCCGCGAGAATCGAAACATAGACCTTCTGGTTCAGCGCAAGCTCGTAGATGATGTTCGTCTCGTTTGTGCGGCTGTCGCGGATAAACGGCGTGCCGGTGGAAAGGCTGATGCTGCCGTGCTCAAGGTTATAGGTCAGCGACTCTGCGTTCAGCGGGTTCACCGTCGATTTATCGGCGGCGTCCGCCTTGTATGCCTTCTGCACGTCGAATACGTGGTTCGTCCAGTCTACGCGCGGACAGTGAATCTGTCCGTCGTAGCCGGTCACGTTGCCGATCTGCTCCTCGAAGAATACGAAGACCATGCCGGTGTACGCCGGATCCTGCGGATATTCGCTGTCGGAATAGCGGTAAGTCGGGTATTCAAGGCCCATGCCGTCCGGCAGCCATTCGGTGATCGCGCCGTTTACGACCTTAACGACTTTGATCTTGTCGCCCGATTCGAGCCACGTCAGGACCATGTGCTCGTATTCGGAGCCGTAGAGGCCCTTGATGGTCTCGTTCTTGCTGTTGATGATCTCGTTGCCGTTGAACTCCTTGTTGATAAAGAGCTTGTCGTCCTGCCGGATCTGCGAGGTCGCAATATCGACAAGGTAGTAATCGTACGGCAGGTGCCGGACAAAGATGCAGTTCTGGAACCAGTCGGAAGGTCCGCCGTAGCCGGGGCGGAAATAGACGACGCTCGTGCCCGCTTCGGCGTCCGTGACCGTGTAGTTCGCACCTTGCGCCGGGTACCATGTGTCGATCGCGCCGTCCACGACCTTGACGACCTTGAACTGCTGCCCCGCAGCGAGGTCGACCGTCAGTAGCATCTGTCCGGAGACCGAGAGATCGTCGACGAACTTGTCGTTGCCGTCGATGTCCGCCGCCGTCCAGCCGTACTGACCGATCAGGTAGTAGCCGTTGGTCGCGAGCTTCTTATAGGTTGCCGTGACGGTAACGGGCGCGGCCGGCATCGTGAACTCGTAGAGGAAGGTCTGTCCGTCCTGCGATTTCAGCGTCACGTCCACGACCGCGTTCGTCGTGTCGTTCGTGACGGTCAGGGTTTTGACTGCGTAATCCTCGTTTGCGTTGACGATGATCTGCACTTCGGTATCGGAGAACGCTTCGTTGTTGCGCGGGATCGCATTCATCGAGCCCTGTACGCCGCTGTGCAGCGTGATCGCATACGCCATGCGTTCGAACACGACGTTGACCGTTACGTCCGTATCGGGCATCGTAAAGGTTGTGACGCCGTTGCCCTGCGAAACCCCGTTGACCTCAATGTAGCAGAACACGTAGCCGATGCTCTCTTCAACCGTGATCGTGACCGTTTCATTGGGCGCCGCCGTGGTCTTGTCGGCGAACGCGGTACCGAGACCGTAGACGTTCATGTAAATCATGTGCTCACCTGTCGCGACTTCCTCAAAGACCGCTTCGACGGTGATCGCATAGCCCGGCATGGTGAAGGTGTACGAATTCTCGCTCACGCTTGCGGTGACGTCTCTGCCGTCGACCTTCAGCGCCCGCAGCGCGTTGCCGTCGGCGGGCGCCACAGTGACCGTGACCTCGCTGCCCTCGAGTGCGCTTGTCGGAATGTCAACCGTGCCTTCGCCGGTGATATGTGTCGTGATCCGGTAAGGCTCTGCGGGCGGGATTTCCTTGAACGTCACGGAAAGCGTGACCGCTGCCGCGGGCATTGTGAACGTGCCGGTATTGCCTTCGAGGTTCCATGTCTCGGGCGCGCCGGTGACAACATCGAGCATGTAGCCTTCGTTCGGCGTGATCGTGACGGTGACGGTCTCGCCCGCCTGCGCCGCGGTCTTGTCCGCGACCGCCGTGCCGTTGCCGTCGGTCGTGACCGTGATCGCGTAGGTCGTAATCTCGTTCTTCTCGGCATAGAGACAGTTATAATGCCAGCCGGCTTCGCCGTCGTAGTTCGGACGGAAATAGACGTTGTATTTGCCCGCTTCGGAGATCGTATAGTTGTTGTTGCTACCGCTCGGATACCATGTGGATTTGTCCCCATTGGTGACCTTGAACTCCGCGCCTGCGGTAAGGTCCAGCGTGATCATGTACTCCGTCGTTCCCGCACTGGTATTCTGCGCGAGCTTGTAATCCTCGTTCACGTTCCAGTTGTTCATGGAACCGACCAGATAGAAGTCCGACGTGCCGCGCTCCTGCTGCGGTTCTTCCGTGTCCGCCGCCGTCACGCTGCCGAACAGGCTGAATACCATCACCAGCGCGATCAGAAGCGACAGGACGCGTCTTGTCTTTCCGTACCGTTCATTCATCATGATCCCTCTCCTTCACAGATAGTCATGCTGTATGCATACTAATTCTTATATACTATAGTAAAATCAATTATATCATAGTAAAATCAATGTAAAATGTCTATATGTTTTTGCAAAAAAATCGTCAAAATCTGTGAAAATTCCGAAAACAAACCGCTGCTTCGGGGGCTTTTCTTTTCACCGGAAAGCTGATACAATATCGGTATCAGAAAACGGGAGGACAAACGGCCATGCTTATGAAGATCGCGGGCATTCAGCTTCTGCAAAAGGCGACAAAGCCGGAAACATACGCGCATATCCGCGCGCTCGTTTCCGCGATCCCGGACGGCGTGGCGGACCTTGTCATGCTTCCCGAAATGTGGAACGGTCCCTATGAAGCGCGGCTGTTCCCGACCTTTGCGGAGCCCGAGGGCGGACCGTCGTGGCAGTTTCTTTCGGCGCTTGCGAAGGAGCGGCATGTGTATCTCTGCGGCGGCTCGATCGCCGAGCGCGAAGGCGACCGCGTCTATAACACCGCGTACGTTTTCGATCCCGAAGGAAAGCAAATCGCAAAGCACCGCAAGATGCATCTGTTTGACATCGACGTAGCGGGCGGACAGCGTTTTTTTGAATCCGACACGCTTTCGCCCGGCAGCAGCGTTACGACCTTCTCCACTCCGTTTTGCAAGATGGGGCTTTGTATCTGTTACGATTTCCGCTTTCCCGAGCTTTCGCGGCTGATGGTCGATCGGGGCGCCGAGGTCATCCTCGTCCCCGCCGCGTTCAACATGACGACCGGTCCCGCGCATTGGGAGCTGCTGTTCAGAAGCCGCGCGGTCGACAACCAGGTCTATACCGTCGGCGTCGCGCCCGCGCGCGACCCGAATGCTTCCTATCAATCGTGGGGACATTCGATCGTCTGCTCGCCGTGGGGCGAGGTGCTCACGCAGCTGGATGAGACCGAAGCCGTTGCGATCACGGCGCTGGATCTTGACCGGCTCAGGGAGGTCCGCGAACAGCTTCCGCTCTTAAAGCAGCGCAGAACGGACGTTTACCGGCTGGAGCCGGCTCCGTCGCGAAAGGAGTGACCCTATGTGCGGGCGATATGAGATCTATCAGGAGATTCAGGACGAACGGCTTGAGGAGCTGATCCGCGAGGCTTTGCGCGTGTCGGGAAAGATCTGCGCGAACATGAAAGCATCCGGCGAGATCCGTCCGACCGATGTCGCGCCGGTGATCGCGCCATCCGCTCTGCGCCGCAGGATCGGCGCGTTTCCGATGCAGTGGGGTTTTACGCATCCGACCCGCGGCATGCTGGTCTTCAACACGCGCATGGAGACCGCGCCGAAAAAGGATCTGTTCGTTTCGAGCATCGACGAACGCCGGTGCCTGATCCCCGCATCCCGCTATTTCGAGTGGAAAAAGACCGAATCGAACAAAAAAGTCCGCTGCGCGATCGGCGCGGTCAACCGGGAGCCGCTTTACCTTGCGGGGCTCTATATCCGCACCTCGGACGAGCACCGTCTCCCCTGCTTCTCCATTCTGACGCAGGACGCCGAACCGTCGATCCGCAGCATCCACCCGCGCATGCCGGTGCTCGTGCCGTTCTCCCGCGCGGAGGAATGGCTCTCGCCCGACACGGACTTTCACGAGTTTATCTATAACCTTTCCGTTCCGGTCGAAGGAGGACCGCTGTCATGAAAACGTATCGGTTTTACGGTTGGGAAACGGCGGATGTCAAGGACAAAAACGGTCTGACGCCGCGGGATTACTATGATCTTCTTTCGGACGTGTGGTGTGCGGAGACCTGCGCGCCGCGGATGCGCGACGACTGGAGCCCGGAAAATCCGACGCTCGGGCAATGCTCGATCACGGCGTTTCTACTGCAGGACCTTTACGGCGGGAAGGTGTACGGCGTGCCGCTTCCGGACGGCAATTATCATTGCTTCAACGCGGTCGATGGCTGCACGTTCGATCTGACCAGCGAGCAGTTCGGAACCGCAGCGCTCGATTACGCAAACTGTCCCCAGCAGTTCCGCGAGGTGCATTTTGCAAAGGAAGAAAAACGCTTGCGCTACGAGCTTTTGAAGGCGCGGCTGCTGGAGCGGATGAAAACGGAATAGCAAAAACCGCCCTTTTCGGGCGGTTTTTTCAATTCTTATTCCGGATCGAAGAGCACGCGGTGCATGCGGACGTCGTTTTCATCCGTCGGGATGTCGGGCGAAAGCGCTTTGCGGAAGCAGAGACAGAGCGTTTTGTCCGCGCTGCCCGTGAGGAAGCGGTCGTAATAGCCCGCGCCGTGCCCGAGGCGTCTGCCGTCCGTCCACGCGGATACGCACGGCACGAGGATCAGGTCGATCGCGTCCGGTCCGATCGTTTCGGAAAGGTCGGTCGGCTCCGGAATGCCGTATGCGCCGGGCACGAGATCGGCGGTGCTTTTGATGCGCACCGCAAGCATTTCGGTCCTGCTGATGCATTTCGGCACAAAGACTTCCTTGCCATCCGAAAGCGCCGCTTCGATGATCCCCGCAGTGTCCGGCTCCGTCGGCATGCCGATATACAGGAAGATCCGCTTTGCCGCGCGGTATTCTCCGGAGGTCAGCACCTGCTTTGCGATGCTTTCGCTCGCCGCTGCGCGGTATGCGCCCGGCAGCAGCTTCACCCGCGCCGTGACCGATTTGCGAAGCGCCTTTTTTCTTTCAAAAATGCTCTCCATACGCCCTCCTTACATGATCCATTTCAGCAGCAGCATAAAGCCGACGAGCAGGATCAGAAATGAGAAATTGAACGCGGAAAACTTCCCGATGTACGCCATGGTTTTACCCGGGTTGTTCTTGATATGCTCCCTGAGCGTGATCAGGCTCGCCAGCGACGCGATCAGCGAACCGACCCCGCCTATGTTGACGCCGACGAGAAGATCCGGATAGTTCGTCGTGAACTGCGAAAGCAGAACGGCGGACGGCACGTTGCTGATAAACTGGCAGGAGATGACCGAAAACAGCAGCGTGTTCTTCTCGAGAAGCCCAGAGAAGAAGCTTCGCACGGCTTCGATTCTTGCCATGTTGCCCGCAAACACAAAGAAGAACACGAACGTCATGAGCAGCGGGTAATCGACCATGGCGAGCGCCTTGCGGTCCGCAAACAGCAGCACCGCCGGAATGACGATCAGCCCGACCCAGTACGGGATCCCGCGGAACACGATCGCGATCGCAAGCGCGAACAGCACGAGATACAGGATCGTCCGCCCCTCCGGCAGACGGATCTTTTCGTCGTCCAGTTTCAGCGGCTCCGGTTTGACAAAGATGATGCAGCAGAGCGTGATCAACGCGACGGAGAACAAAAACGGCGGCGCCATGATCCGCATGAACTCGAGGTTCGGGATCTCGAATTTGGTGTACAGATAAAGGTTCTGCGGGTTGCCGAACGGCGTCAGCATGCCGCCGAGGTTCGCCGCGATGTTCTGCATGATGAACGTGAACGACATGTATTTTTCCTTGCGGGTCGTGGACAGCACGAAGAACCCGAGCGGAAGAAAGGTCAGAAGCGCCATGTCGTTTGCGATCAGCATGGAGCCGATAAATGTGATATAGACGAGCCCGAGCACGCTCATGCGGGCGTTCTTGAACAGCTGCACGACCTTGCGCGCAAGCGCATAGAAGAAGCGGATGTTTTTGAGCGCGCAGACGACCGCGAGCACGCAGAAAAGACAGGTCAGCGTCTTGAAATCGAAATAGCCGAGATACGCCTTGTCCGGCGGCACGAAAAACATCGTGACCGCCGCGGCGACAAGCGCGATGACCATGACAAGATTTTTTCTGACAAAGCCCTTTACCGTCCGAAAAAAAGCGCCATGCTTTCCTGCTTTCTCCATCGTTCCCTACCCCGGCAAGACCGCTTTACGGTCCGTTCGCTCCTTCTTTCTCCGTCCCTCTTCCGCAACGTCAGATCATTATACCATTCCTTTGCAAAAAGTCAATTCTTCGCTGCGCGCCGCAGTCGGAAACCGTCCCACAAGCTGCATTTTCGCATAAAAAACCCCCCGAAGAAGGGGGCTTTAGGGCTTAACCGAAGTTCACGAATACTTCGTTGATGTCGCTGTCTTCAAACCATCTGTTCGCCACCTGCCACGAGAGCTTCCGATAGTTGATCGACTGCGCAAGATCCTCGGTCGATTTCCTCAGATCCTTCATCAGATCCTGGAGATACGCATAGAGTTCCGTCTCCCGGTTGCTGAGCTCGATGTTTTTCTGCGTCTGCTCTGTTGTCAGCGTCTTCTGCTCATTTTTCTTCTCCCGCCACGGAGCTGCGGCATATTCCGCGGCAAGCGCGGCAAACTCGGTATCATACGCGTCATGCAGCGCGATATAGTCGTTATAACATGCGGCATACAGCGCAATCTGCTCATCCGTAAACGATTCCCCTGCGTCCTTTTTCTCCTGAACCGTCTGCAGGACCTTTTCAACCTGATGCAGATACTTGATGGTCGAAAAGCCGATACGGGTCAGCCACCGTTCATACTGTCTGGTGCAGAACCCGACCGGTTTTGCTTCAATGCCGTACACTTCGCGAATGATGTCGAGCCGGTTCTGCTGATTTACATAGGCAAATCTCCAATACGCTTCGATTTCTCCGATATCTCCGTACATTGCTCTTGTGCGGATATTATCCGAATCCAGATTTGCCGCATAATTGACCAGCGCTGCCGTTTGTCCCAATGAGGTATTCGTGTATATTCCGCTGTCTGCCGCCGAAATCAAAGTCGGGATCTGCGAAAGCTTTCCCTCTTTCTTCAGCTTCTTAAAGATTGCTACCATCATTTTGCGCTGCCTTGCCGTGCGGGAGCTGTCAAGTCCGTCCGCTGAGTTTCTGATACGCAAATATCCCATGACCGCATCGCCGTCAAGATGCTGCATGCCGACATGATAGCTCCGTCTGCGGCTCATCGACCAGAACTGCTGATCCACTTCATAATCGATCCCGCCGATCGCATCGACGATATCGATCACCGCCTGAAAATCCACGCCGTAATAATATGGAATGGAAATTCCGCCGAGCCATTTCTCCGCCGTGCGGCATACCAGCTTGAATCCGTCTGCAAGGTCGTCCGATTGTCCGGTCGTGCTGAACTTGCCGTTGAGTCCCACATTGAACACACCGTTCAGCTTATAAAAGCCCGAATGCCCCGGTACGGTCGTAAACGTATCGCGCGGCAGCGTGATAATATCCACCGTATCCTGATCGAAATTTACCGCGATCACCATCATACTGTCGGTATGCGGCATCGTTCCGCTCGTCGTTCTGCCGTCCTCATAGGCGTCGATCCCCGTCAGCATGATGTTCAGAATTCCGTTGTATGCAATGCCGTCGGATTCGGCAGGCGTCTCCTCCGAACGCTCCGGCTGTTCCGTCGTTTGCTGATCGATCCCGAACGGATCGGAAGCTTCCGCAAAGGCGTCCTCCCTGCCCTGCACCTCAACGGAGATCTCGAACGCAGGCGCCATCGGCGTTTTCTCCGGGATCGGCGTTTCCGTTTCGTAATCGAACATCGTCTCCGGCTGCTTCAGGATCCTGTTGACGTACCGATACCCGAAAAAGGCAGCGACGCCCAGCACGATCAATATGCTTCCCAGAACGATCAGCAATACCTTCCCGGATTTCTTTTTCTTCTTTTTCGGCGGCTCCTTTGCTTCAAAAAGCTCTTCCATTTCTGTCTCCTGTCAAATAGTTGGTTTCTATACACATGATTATGTGCGGCAATATCTGTTCAGTATGTTTTTATATTGTATCACGACCTTTCAAAAAGCACAAGTTCCGTGTCCCCTCCATGCGCCGCGCATTTCTTTGTTCACAGGCGCTGCCGAAACGCATCGTTCCGGCGTATCGTTTCCGTTTGCTGTGCCGGACACGTCGTGTTACTATTCGTAACATATTTACGGTTCTCTCATCTACAGATAAAGCTTTTGCAATCTGTTTTTCCGTGAACCTTGCGCTTTATAATGAGATTAGCAAAATTGGATCTGGTTTGTTCACTCATTTATCCTCCTGTTATTGATTTGGTCTATGGATAAACGATTCATATTTGTTTGTCGAGGATGTCGATAGTAAAAGCCCGAAATGATATCTCATATCGGGCTTATAAATCACCTTATTTATCTTTCTCCAATCAAGAAGCCGACTATCCGAAGTTCACATAAACCTCGTTGATATCCGGATCGTTGTACCAGTCATCGCTGAGCGACCAGGCGATCTTCCGGTAGCCAATCGATTTCGCAAGTTCGTTCAGAGATGCTCGCGCCGTGTCCGACAGCCCGACAAGCTGTTCGAAAACCTCTTTCTCCCTTTGTGTAAGCTCCTTGTCCCGCTGCTTCTGTTCGTCCGTCCACTTGCTCTGATCCTTCTTTTTCTCCCTCCACGGAGTCGTCGCATAGATGTCGGCAAGCTCGTCCGAGCATGCTTCATATGCCTTGTACAGCTTCATATAGTCGATGTAGCACTCTCCGTACAGCGAAATCTGCTCATCCGTGAACGTCTCGCCTGCGTTCTTCTTCTCCTGTACCAGCGTCAGGACCTTTTCAATCTGGTGCAGGCGTTTGATTGTTACAAAGCCGATCTTGTAAAGCCAGCGTTCGTACTGTCTCGTACTGATACCGACTGGTTCTGCGTCAATGCCGTAAACCTCCTTGATCAGATCGATCCGGTTCTGCTGGTCAACGTACGCAAACCTCCACACATATTCGATGTCGCCAATCTCACCAAACATAGATCTGGTCCGGATCCGATCCGCATCCAGGTCGACAGCATAATTGACTAACGCTGTTGTCTGAGCAAGAGTAGTATTCGTATAGATGCCGCTGTTTGCCGCCGAGATCAATGCGGGAATCTGGGACAGTTTTCCCTCGTCCTTCAGTTTCTTGAAGATCGCCACCATCATGCGGCGTTGTCTCGCAGTACGAGAACTATCCAAACCGTCGGCACCTTGGCGTATCCGTATGTATCCCATGACTGCATCTCCATCCAGGTGATGCATGCCAATACCATATGACCGTTTCCCGCTCATAGACCGAAATGATTGATCGACATCATAATCAATACCGCCTATTGCATCTACGATATCTATAACTGCCTGAAAGTCAACGCCGTAATAATAAGGAATAGAAATACCGCCTAACCACTGTTCTGCTGCTCGGCATGTCAACTCAAAACCACTTGCCAAATCCCCCGCTTTTCCTGATGTCCTGAATTTTCCATTCAGCCCGACATTGAAAATGCCGTTTAGCTTGTAGAATCCAGAATGACCGGGTGCGGTTGTCAAAGTATCGCGGGGAAGAGTAATAAGATCAACCGTGTCTTTATCGAAGTTAATGGTTATTACCATCATGGCATCGGTATGGGGCATTGTTCCACTTGTTGTTTTCCCATTCTCAAGTGCATCTATACCCGCTAATAGTATATTTACCAGGCCTTTCTCTTCCTGCGTCGCTGTGCTCACAGGTTTTTCAGGTGTTGCGATAGAAGCAGGCATGGTTTGTGATTCTTGATTAGCAGGAATCTGATTCTTAGGTAAATCGAACGCAGGGGCTATCGCTGTTTCCTGTGGAATACTTGTTACAGAAACATCACCAAATAGTGTTTCCGGTTGCTTAATAATTCTATAGAGATACCTCACACCAATTGCTAGTCCCACTAACAGAGCAAGCAAAAACACGCTCAGTACAATTATCAGGATGCGCTTGGATCTTTTTTTGGTTTTTTGCTCTTTCCTACTCGTTATCATGTTTCCAAATCATGCATTTTAGATTAAGAGTAATAAATCTAATCTTTTGTTGAGGATAGTATAACAAACGATCTAGCAGCAACTACTCTTTACCAATCTTCAACAAATCATACAATTGGCTTCTCGTTTTTCCTCTCTCGAAATCTTCCATTATTTGGTCGTGGCTTCGCTTGGTTTGTACCCCTTGCTTAATGTATCTTCCCATCTGATAAAGCCACGCAAACGGTTTCAGCCATCTATGCTTACGATAAGCTTTCCAATTAAACTCCCCTGCTTGTTGTAAATAACGAAATCCGCCTCTCCTGATATTTGATATGGCGTTCTCTACTCTTCTACCAGATCCTCGTTTTCTTCCAAAATTCCCGCTGGACACAAGGTTTTCCACTAGTTTTTGGCACAAATCATCATCTGCATCTTGACACCATGTTATGCATTTTGAAAGGCCCAAGTATTGTTGACATACTCTTGTAACCGTAATAGCGAGAGTATATAGCCCTGTTTTGGCAAGTATCTCCCGAAACTCATTATCCCAAAAATTATCGTCTACTTCTTTATTTACATACATCATCCAATCTATCACTTGGCGAAGCCCTAATCCCGTTCGCATATGCCCTGCCATATGTGCAAGCAAGATAAGCCCATTTTCCAGACGGGGAAGCATAGAAAAAGAGATACCATAAATGCTTGCATCTTTGCAATGCTTTAGTCCCTCATAAATATATGGATCAATATCTACATCATCACTAAAATAACAATGCATTTCAAACGATATAGCATCCTTTAGAAAACCAATATGGCGTTCATATGTATGGTTCTCATCAACAATAAACTCATTCCTTATCAGCAGCTCCCGAGCTGATTCTAACAAGTTTTTGGGAATAATAAAATCTATATCCCCCATCGCCCTCTGAAAAGGATTTGGGTAATAAATTGCCGCTGCCGTCCCCTTTAGAATAGCCATTGGAATACCATTTTCTGTTAGTAGCCTACACAGATTTTCCTGATAATGAAGAATGCGAATAAAATGAGCAGTATTTTGACCTTCATTTTTCTTCCATTTTTCTTGAACATCAATAGGTGCTGAACCTATTGCGATACCTAATACAGCTTGCGATTCTGCTTCTTTTAGCACTGCATCCCAATCAGTATCTTCCTGAAACGCAATGTCTTTATTCCACAGTGATTTTTGAATGGCTTGCAGCAAAACATGTTCGGTTTGATTCATGGTAAACTCCGTAAGAAAGAATTGCTTGTGAATGTATTGTATCATAAAAGCAAGATATTTCAACGCTTTTTCTGTAAAAAAGAAGCGCCGGATCGGTGAACTCCCGTATCCGACGCTATTGCCTTATGCTCCCATCGGTTCTACCAGTTAATACCGCCTTTGCTCTGAACAAGCAATCAGCTTCTTGATTTCATCCTCGATGCGGAATTCAATCTCAATCCGGTCTTCATTGTATACATAGACGTTTTGAATGAACGCTCGCGCAATCTCATAGGTCAATTCTGTTTCACCAAAAAAGATCTTTGCGAGCTCTCCGAGATGTTCAGCTGTTTCGGAGATTTGCTTCTCTTCTTCATGTTACTCAATAATTCCAGACAACTGCTGTTCAGAATCTTGAATCTTAACAGACAATCCCTCTTTGACGTTCAAATATGCTTCCTTTGAGAGCGATCCGTCGGCATATAATTCATATCGGAGGAGTTTGTCCGCCTTCTACTGTTGAATAGACTTTGAAAGGGTTTTCTCCTGCTCGGCATAGCTTCTCATGTTCTCTTTGCTTTACTTCTCAACCTTTGCTCTGGCATCTTTCAATGGGTAGTTCCTCGTCCGCCAGTTCATCCATAGCACCAAGGTATTCTATAGAGCAAGTCACCTTTTCGCCCATATGAAATCAAAGACTCAGAAAGCCGTCCCAATCCCTACAATCTTTCCCTGTATCTAAACAAAGCATGACGCCGACGTTAGCAATGAATATTTCCCGATCCGCGCACCAGAATACAGGATTGCCAAAATTGCAAACATGCTAGTCGATCGCTTTATTGACAACACGGAAGCCAACGATGCTTTCCAGGCTTCCGTTCCGCGAACTACGGTTCAGATAGCTATACAGTGTCAGCCGATAATTCTGAAACAGGAACTACCACATGCTGGTCAAAAAAGGGACTATGATCTCCTGCTCATCCACCGGCGATTCTGCCCACTCATTACTTAAGGGAACAATGCCCGTGCTGCAATCTTCTTGCTCTGGCTCTCGCTGATTATGCAAATCCGTTACAAAGTCATTTTCCATCTTCGTCATTCTTCTTCGATTCAACCGTGTATGAATTTGCCTTGGTGCGCTTCCAATACCGTGTCCTATAGCATCTCTGGGTGTTAATTCTCTAAAAATGCCGATACCCTTCCTTGCTTTGCTCTGACGTTCTATCACATTCTTGATAGTTTAGAAACAAAATTTAGCTCGTTCTAATACATTATTTGTATGTTTTTAGAAAAAAGAAATGTACCTATTGCTCGGTACATTATTGTCGCTGCCACGATATGCTATTTTGTAATAAAGCTTTATGGCCTATATTTACTTTATAAAGCTTTTCCTAGTCGATATCTTTTCTCCTTATAGACAAATAATCATATTATATCAGAAAAAACTCCAGAATAAGAAAATCATTGAAAAGACATGATATTATCTATGCCTTTTCAATGCTTTACATAACAGCTGCTTTGCTTCACTAATTTCATCGCATTTAGTGAGAGCCAATACACCCAAATGAATCGCAAAACTGATTATTGTTATCATAATAAACCTTAACAAAGGAATCATGCCTGTAAACAGTTTCCTCATAAAAAGGATCCCACCAAGTAAAACTATGGCTGATAACAATATTTTGCTGAACGAGTGAATTAGTTTTGATAGTGCAAATCCATGGACCCGTTTTTTTAATGCGAATATCAATAAACTCGCTGCTAATAATGTTGACAATGTTGTACCTAACGCGATTCCCGCTAACCCCATTCCAAATACGCGGGAGAATAAATAACTCATTATAGCATTACTTAGGATTGCAAGTGCCGCTGTTTTAAGAGGTGTTTTAGTATCTTTCATACTATAGAATGCTCTAACAATAACCTCTTGAACTGCAGAAAACACATACATCATCCCATAAAACGCTAATGCAGACGATGTTAATGTCGATGCATCTATATTAAACTCTCCTCTGACATACACTATGTCAACAATATCAGAAGCGCACAATGTCGTGATCAGGGAAACGGGCAATAATACCATTAAACTTATGATTATGCTCTTTCTAACAGTCTGGCTAAATTCACTATCTTCTCCTTTTGAATAATGTTCAGCTAATATGGGGTAGATGACAGTAGAAAGTGTTGTTATCACAACTCCAGTTATAAAACGATTTAATGTGTTCGCGTAAGACAAAGCAGACATCGCTCCCTCACTAAAAAGGGATGATAAGACTTTGTCCACAATATTATTGATTTGGACAATGCTGTTCCCCAATAATATCGGTAATGTGAGTTTTATGAGTGTTTTTGTATCAGAATTAAAAACTCTTATGGAAACAGAAAACTTGAATCTTTTCCTGGCAATAAAAAAAAGGATAATAAGCTGAACTATATGCCCCAGAACTACTGTGCCCGTTAAGGCATCCATATTCTGACTTCGACCAATAACTATGGTAATTGCAATAACTGTAAAATTATAGACTAAAGCCGCTATTTGCGCTCCGTAAAACTGTTTCTTTGCGCTAAGAACAGCGCTAAGCATATATTGCCCCATTGCAAGGACAAATGCTGCCATAGTTATTCTGGTTAAATGGATCGCCAAGGCTGTTTGGTTTGTTGAAAACCCCGGAGCAAAAAACGGAACCAAAAAAGGAGTGATAATAATAGCAATGCCACTCAGTGTAATAGCTAGAATAAAGCTAAAGGAAATAGCTTTTGATGCATACAGGTCAGCGTTATCTCTATCTTCTACACTTTTTGCAACATAAGCTGTCAAAAAAGCTGTCGAGAGGCTATTGCAAACAGCTGGAAAAATAATGCCAGGCATGCTTTGAGCAAAGAAGAAAGCATCTGTTTGCCAATTCGCACCATAGAAAGCTGCTATAACTGCATCTCTGGCAAAACCTAAAAACTTTCCTATTATGCTGATTACAGTAACTATAACCGAAGCTTTTAATAATCTGTTCTGATTATTGTCCATCCACTCACCAAGCTTATATTAAGAAATAGGCAAAACAAGTGTCTCCCCCATAGATTTTCCATCTATTTGTGTTTCTTGAAAATGAACACAGCCATTGGGGAAGAACGTCATCTCTCCAAATACTGCATTTCCATTGATATCATACATATCAATTCGAACAAAAGGAAACGGTGCACTGAGTTTCTCTGCTGCAAGAAGCATATCGTCCAATGATTTTGGTCTGGAATAGATCTGGGACGGTTTTTTATAGGATCCAGATAATTCGCCTAACACCTCCCAGTTTGTAGACATAAATAATCCGGATTTCTGTTCAAATCTGTCACTAATCACCAGAATCGCTTTAGGAACCCCATTAAAGCAATAAATCTTATAATCCGTCGGAGATTTCTTTCCTTTTTCTTGTAATAATTTCTCACAGATATAATACTTTGGAAGCTGTTTTCTAGGGATTCCACCCACATCTGCCATTACTTTATCATACAATCGTTGACCCGATCCCCAGTTTTTAAGCGTCTTATCAAACTCCCTTTTGTCAAGTTTTGTTTTATCATCACAAAAAACATTGGTCGCACAACCTTGACTCACTTTTAATGCAAATTGCTGAGGAAGTTTCTGATAGTCAATATCCTTAATGCTATTATATACGAAAAACAGCTCATTCAAATACTTTTTACCTGCCTGTTTTTCCACATAGTTTCTTACCAAATACTTATCACTTAACTCCATAACAGTTTTATTATTTCGATATGTATTTAGCGATAACCATAACAGTTTTTCGGATAGTGTCTTTGGTTGTTTAAGATCACATTTCTTACCATAAGCTATTCGATAAGCAATCTTTGCTCGTAAGGTTGGAAAATATGCTTTCATAAACAATTCAAGCCATGAAATACAGCGCATTAGAATGGGAGATCCTTTAATGATATTCTTCATTGTCTTCCTCCGCATAACATATTAAGTATTTCTTATTGTAGTGATTTTGCTTCTCAGTTGTCTGTTTTTATACTCAGCGATGGCTAATGCTGCAAACAAAAAGAAAAGCGGCTTTTCCAGCCAATTACCACTTACAAGATACATTGTGAAATTATGGAAAGCCAGAATAAGAATCAGTTCCCCGGATTTTCCATTTCTCCTAAATACCGAAAACAATAAAAGAAAAATCGAAAAAACACTTAAAACTCCACCACCAATGATCCCAAATGCCAAAAAAAACTCGAGCAACATGTTGTGTGGTCCATTACCAGGTCCAAGCCATCCTCCTTGCAATCCATACCCAAATATTGGTCTTTGTTGTATAAGACCAAAATAATACTTCCAAAGAGCATCGCGCCCCGCTGTTTCAGTTATCTGCCCGCTAATAAGTCGCTGTAATGCGTAGCTGTGTATACCATTATTCACAAGAAACGATTGTATCTTTTGAATAATTGTCCCCCAAAAAAGAAGAATCAGTCCCACAGTAATAATGAATACTATTCTTATGATGATTATCCGTAAAGAGTTTTTTGTTGAAAACAGTTTGACCATAGCGTATAGTGCTACACACAAGAAAGGTCCTCGTGCTCCGAAAATCAAAATGAGTGCTGATGCACAAACTCCTAACCCTAATGCAATATAGCTACGTTTTTCGAAAAAATCTTCGATCAAATATAATACCGGTAAAATCAATGCATATGATGCTGACATACTATAAGAACCAACTGTCCGCATTCTTAATAATGCAATGCAAAGAAAAGGTAATTCAATAAAAGAAGTTATCCGTAGATAATTGAACAGTACTTCTTTATTATCTATAGCAATTCCAGCAATGCAAAGTGGTATACATACTGCAAGTGTCCAAAAAGCAGTGCTTAACAGGAATGATTGGGAAACCTCTCCTACAACCCAGCTAATAAAATACAATAGAATAAAAATGAGTTCAACTAAAGCCAGACTTGTTTTTCTTCTAGTAATTAAAGTAGGTAGCGCAAATATCAGCGTCAAAATGATAACAGTCATAAATCCATAACTTACAAGCGACCAAGCCGAGTCTGATATTTGTAAAATAGTTTTAGTTGCAATGTTTAGCGAAGATGCTAATACATATGCACATATGAAAGTACTTAACTGCTTATCTCCTTTTTCAGTTGATTTGCCAATTACTATCTTCATCTGTGCTCCTTCATTAACTACACGCAATAGACAATACTGTTTATAATCCCAAAATAGCGGAAACTGTCAACCTAGTCGAAATGGCAAGAATAGCATTATAATCGAATAATACCAATAAACGCTGTATCTATAAAATACGATGGCACGTTACATTATAATTAGTCTACAAGCTATCATCATTATAATCGCCAAAACCTCATATTGGATGCTTTCAACTCATCCATTCGATACAAGCTCTTTACGTCAACCAGCACCTTTTCGTCGTCCGATGCCGATTCCTTGAACATTGCCTTTATCTGCATCATTGACATGGAGCGGAATTGATTATGACCAACTGCAACAATCACGCAGTCAGCCTTTGGAATCTGGCCGAAAGGAACGAGATCTACGTTATATTCATGCTTTGCAACAGCAGCATCTGCCCAAGGATCGGTAACAATCGGATTAATGTCATACTCTATTAAGCGATTTATGATGTCAACCACTTTGCTATTGCGCGTATCCGGGCAGTTTTCTTTGAATGTGATGCCAAGAATTACCACCGTCGCCTTTTTCGGTGCCATGCCGGCTTCGATCATCTGCTTGATTGCCGCATCCGCGACAAATGCGCCCATGCTGTCATTGACCTTGCGACCGTTCAGAATGATCTGGCTGTGATAGCCGAGCTTTTCGGCCGCGTTGGTCAAATAGTACGGATCAACGCCGATGCAGTGTCCGCCGACAAGGCCCGGCTTGAACCCAAGCGCGTTCCATTTCGTGTTCATGCCGGCAAGCACTTCGTCCGTATCGATCTTCAGCTTGTCGCAGATGATCGCGATTTCATTCATAAACGCGATATTGATATCACGCTGACTGTTCTCAACCACCTTGACAGCTTCTGCAGTTTTGATGTTGGAAACCGGGAATGTGCCGGCTTTGATCACAATATCATACACTTTCTTGATTTCATGAACAGACTCCTCATCCATACCGGAAACAATCTTGCGAATGTTCGTCAGCGTATGAACACGATCGCCCGGATTGATGCGTTCCGGGCTGTAACCGATCTTCCAATCGACGCCGCATTTCAATCCGCTTTCTTTTTCAATGATGGGAACGCAGACGTCCTCCGTAACGCCGGGATACACTGTGGATTCAAACACCACAATTGTACCGGGGGTCAGATTTTGACCGACCGTTCTGGATGCGCCTTCCACTGGGCGAAGGTCCGGCGTCGTATCGTCATTCACCGGGGTCGGAACCGCAACGATGATGAACTTCGCTTCCTTCAGGCGCGTGGGATCGGCCGTAAAATCGACCGTCGTGTTCTTGATCGCTTCCCCGACCTCATTGGTTGCATCAATCCCGTTGCGATACTCGTTGACACGCTTCTCATTGATATCGAATCCGATGACATGGATGTGCTTTGCAAACTCAACCGCAATCGGCATACCGACATAGCCTAAACCGACCAGTGCGAGCTTCTCTTCGCCGTTGATCAAACCTTCATAGATTTTGTTGAATTCCATATGATACACCTCTGAACCTGTCCGTTATAGTGCTTTTTTCAGTTCGGCAACAACCTGTTCAACCTCTTCCCGCGTCTTATACGGATCAAGTGGAAGGCTGAGAACTGTCTTACACAAATGCTCCGTTACAGGACATTCCGCTTTCGCGCTGTCTGTTCCCGAAAACGCCCCGTGCGTATGCATGGGTTTGGGATAGTATACCATAGAAGGAATGCCCGCTTCTTTCAGCTTCGCCTGAATCTCTTTGCGATTCTTACCTTCAGGCAGCTGCACCGTGTACTGCGCCCACGAGCTGTAGAACCCATCTCTGACAAGCGGAAGAACAAGGTCGGTATCCTTAAGCCCTTCCGTATACCATGCTGCGACCTGATTGACGTCCTTCAGCTCGTAATCGGCAAACGCCTTGAACTTGGGAAGCAGAATGGCTGCCTGCAGCGTATCCAGACGGCTGTTCATGCCGAGCCGGATATTGTTGTACTTCGCATTCGGATCGTTCGGATTGCTGGTATCTTTCCCGTGTACGCAGATGGAACGGATTAAATCCGCCCATTCGTCGTTGTCTGTAAAGATTGCGCCGCCGTCGCCGTAGCAGCCGAGCGGCTTTGCCGGGAAGAAGGACGTTGTGGAAATATCACCGAAGCTGCAGGCTCTTTTGCCGTTGATGCTGCCACCGAAGCCCTGCGCGCCGTCCTCCAGAAGGAGCAGACCGTACCGTTCGCAAACGGCTTTGATCGCCGGATAATCGGCGGGGAGGCCGAACAGATCGACTGCAACGACCGCTTTTGCGCGATATTTACCATCCGCGATGACCTTCTTTACCGCCGTTTCAAGCTTTACGGGATCGAGGTTATAGGTGCGCGGATCCACGTCGACATAGATCGGCGTTGCGCCTTCGTCGGCAGGACACTCGCCGGAAGAGAAGAAGGTGAAATCGGGCACGAATACTGCGTCGCCTTTTCCAATGCCCCACGCACGCATGGCTATAGTGATTGCATCTGTACCGTTCGCGCAGGTAATACAATACTTCACACCGACATACTCGGCAAGCGCCTTCTCAAGTTCCTTCACTTCGGGACCGGAGATGAACTTTGCAGAAGTTGCCACTTTCATCATTGCGGCATCGATCTGCGGCTTCAACATCTCATATTGTTTGGGTAAATCTCTGAATTGCATATCCTTAATTAGTCTCCTTCAAAAATGTCATCATAATCGCTGTTATCTATACATTACAACTGCATGCCCGTCTATTACACATTCGTCATTCTGATTAACTGCTTTAGTTTCCAATTTATAGATTCCCTTTTTTTCGTTTATTATTTCTGCAACAGTAACCGTCGCAGTAATCGTATCCCCAAAGTATACAGGTTTCTTAAACTTAAGATCCTGTTCCAAATAAACAGTACCGGGTCCGGGAAGCTTTGTGCCCAATACAGTAGAAAACAAACTGCCAACCAGCATTCCATGTGCCACACGATCACCGAAAATGCTGCTTTTCGCAGCAACCGAATTGATATGAACGCTGTTAAAATCACCTACGATTCCTGCAAATCCATACACGTCATATTCGCTTATCGTTTTTGAAACAGAAGCGTAATCTCCAATAACCATAATACTACCTCATATTATAACTATTTTTTTATTTCACAAAAGGTTTCGCCGGATTACCCGCAACAATGATTCCGGCTTCCACAGACTTTGTCACATTCGATCCCATCCCGATAAACGAGTGTTCTCCCAATGTGATTCTGTTGCGAAGCACTGCGCCTACACCAATATATGTCCCTTCTTTCGCATCCACAAACCCGCTAAATGTAACACCCGCCGTGACTTCAACGTTCTTGTGTAAATGAACATCATGTCCGATATGTATCAGAGAATCCATTTTTACATTATCTTCAAGGATTGTATCGCCTCCAGATCCACACGACACATTGTTTTGCGTACCAACTTCAACATTATTGCCGATGAGCACTCTACCTAAAGTTGGAATCCTTGTTTTATTACCATCTTCATCCTCTGCCATTGTAAAGCCATTCGCGCCGATAACAGAGTTCTCATTAGCAATAAAGTAGTCTCCGATTGTGCATCTTCTTACGACACAGTTTGCAAGCAGCTTTGCGTGTTTTCCGATTCTCGCATCAGGACCAATAACGCATCCTGATTCGATATAGGCATCCTCATCCACAAACGAATCCTCGCAAAGATAATACCCTCCTGGCATTAATTTGAATTGTAAGAGTTTCTCCTTTTCAAAACGTTCTTCTGCAAACTGATTTGCAAACCGTGCATACTCTAATTGAGGTTTTTTTGAAAACACAAAAGCGTGCTTTGCGCTGAGCTCCTTTGAGACCACAATCCCTTCTTCTGCAAACACAAGACACTCTTTGACAGATTCCAACGCCGGAAGAAGGCGTTCCACCTTCTTGGTAATGAACATTGCCGTATTGGAACGCGGAGCACCGATATAGGACGCGCCCTTTATCATGAACGAATGCTTATCCGAATACCGACTGACACTGATTTCCATATGTATTCTCCTTACTGATCGAATCTTCCCGTAAAGTCCGTCGAAGCGACGTCTTTAAGCGGCAGCTTGACCGGCTTGTCCGTCGCTGCCGACTGATAGATTGCGAGAATCATTTCCACCGCGTTTCTGCCTGCAACCGCGTCCACATACGGATCCCTGTCGTTTCGGATCGCGTCGATGACGTCCGCATACAAGCTGGTATGCCCGTTGCCGTAAACATTGCTGGTCTGCTCCTGCAGCCCCTTGTTCTTGCTGTCCTCTTCGTTTTCATCGGAGAAGTTCCAGACATCGATGTTGTTTGTGGACGTGCCGCCGATCTTGACCGTTCCCTTTTCGCCGAAGAGATACAGCGTCTCTTCGAGATTCTTCGGAAAAACATTGACAGTTCCTTCGATCGTGCCGACCGCGCCGTTTTTGAACTTCACTACAGCCATGCCGATATCTTCACACTCCAGATAGTCATGGAATTGCTGCTTGGTTACGCCGTAGACTTCCTCAACCTCATCACCCATCATCCATCGCAGAAGATCAATGCCGTGGATACACTGATTGAACAGGCAGCCGCCGTCCGACGCCCACTTGCCTCTCCACGGTGCCTGATCGTAATACGATCTGCCGCGGTTCCAGCGGACATTGATCGAACCGTGAGAAAGACGGCCGAACCGACCCGCTTCCAACGCTTTCCGCATTTCCTGAATTGCAACATTGAAGCGGTTTTGATGGCAAACAGAAACCTTGACGCCCTTCTCTTTGCTTCTGCGGATCACTTCCTCCGCGTCCGCCATGGACATGGTCATCGGCTTTTCGACGATCACGTTCTTGCCCTGATCGATGCAGTAGAGCGTAATCTCGGCATGAACGCCGCTGTCCGTCGCGATCGCGACAAGCTCGATCTCCGGATGCTCTTTCAGCATCTGCTTATAATCCGTATAGCGAGCAATCGTCTCATCCTTCTCAAGCCCGTGCTTTGCCAGAAGGTTCTCAATTGCCTCCGGCAGCAAATCACAAGCCGCAACAAATTCCAAGCCGTTATTAACAACGGCTTTTACGTGGTTGGTTGCGATTCTTCCGCAACCGATTAATGCATACTTCATTTATCCCTCCGAGTTTAAAAAATAAGACATCAGTTTAGCAATTCATCATATAATCCTAGTAATTTAATTTGTTCTTTATCCCAACAATATTTTGATAAAACAGCATTCCTGCCATTATCTTTACATTGTCTTCGTAGAGCTGAATCATCTAAAAGCGTACGAATCGCTTTAGCTATTTCTAATTCATTATTTGAATCGACTGCATAACCTATATTGTATTGCTTTAAGAAGCTCACATTATATGGTGAATTATTAATAATGCATGGTAACCCCATAGACATATACTCATATACTTTTGTTGGCAGATTTAGCATCTTATAATACTGACCAACATCAAGAAGCATACATAAACCAACTTCAACCTTGTTAAGTAATTCTGCTATTTTATCTCTATTCAGAACGCCAAGATAACTGACACAAGAATACTCTTCCATCTGTTCAAGTTTCTTCTTATACTCTTCAGAATAAAAAGGACCAGCAAGATATAGTTTGCAATGTGCTAATCTTGCAGCTTTAATGATCTGTGTTATGCCTCTATGCTCTTCAAGCCCCCCAATATAACATACTGTGTTTTTCTCTTTTATCTGTGTCTCATTGAACTTATCAAAAAGTTCACTTAACCAAGGAAGATTGTCTATTGGGACTACTTTGTTGCACAGCTTATCAAAATATGTGACTGCCTCTCCATTTCCTGGATATGTTAATCCATCTATCCGTGAAAAGATCATTCTTGAATACAAATCATATATTTTTGCTAATATTCTTGCTACTACTTTTGGAAGATAAGTTTTATTCTTAATCTGTTCAACATAATTCTCATGGCTATCAAAAACCACTTTCTTCCCTTTTTTCTTTAATTTTAACGCATATGGAAGGAGTTCCGGATCATGTAAATGATATAAATCCGCATTAGTCGTAAGCGCTGTTTTATAGGCTTTTTTAGCGAAACAAACCATGCGAAATAGCCTACTTGTTTTTTTGGGCTCGCCAATCCCAATGATATGAACGCCCTGCTTCTCATATGTTTCTCCGCGCTCTATCAGGTATGTATCATACCCCGCCCTTGCCGCCGATATACATGCTCGTCTAAAAATACGTCCATCCTCCGGTGGGTGAGCGCTTGTAATATGACAAATTTTCTTCAACGTCATTTCTCCTCATCTATACCAATTGCATCTAATAGCTTGATCGTGAGTTTTTTAAAATCATATTCTTCCGCAGTGGCACGTGCATTCCTGCAGAAGGCTGCAAGCTCTTCTTCTTGCATATCCGCAAATCTCTCTATCTGTACCGCAATATCATTTGGATCAGCAGTTTCAACCGATACCCCGGCGTTGCCCATAAGAACCGGGTTGTACTCTGCATAAAAATCGCACAGAATTGGCCTCCCCGCTGCTAAATAATCAAAAATCTTGTTAAAACTGATTCCATAAACGAACAATGGACTCGGGCTGTTATGCGCATAATTGATTGTTGCTCTACTGGTAATATAGGGTATGTATTTTTTGTCGACACGTCCTTTGAAAACGACATTTGTAATGCTTTCTTCAATAATCCTTTTCTTTAGCTTCGGGAGTTCGTCTCCATCCCCCCATACTAAAAACTTAATTTTCGGATTTTTGACTTTTTTAGCTACATCAAGCAGCCCCGACAAATGATTAACTTTGCGAATCGCTCCGGTATAGACAACATTGAATTGCTTTTCATTTTCCAGATCTGCATCATCAATCGTATAATGCTTTTTGTTATAATCAAACTGTTCTAAATCAACACCATTATTGATGAAAAAGAATTTGCTTTTGGGAAGAATAGAATGCCATCCTTGCTTAATGATATATTCATATTCTCCATCTGCAGTAAACACTACGGAATCGGCTTTAGTGTAAATCTGTTTTTCTATATATCGCAACCACTTCACCAATATATTATTGGGGCTTAAACCGTTATATGCAACCAAAGTTTCCGGCCATAAATCCGCTATCTCCGCTACAGCCTTAATGTTCTTTCTTTTTGCATATTTAATACCGGCATAACAAGAAAGAGGATCAAAGGATGTTGTAACAATCACATCTGGCTTTTCAAGCGCACTAACCATTTTAGGCAGTCTCTGTGCAAAGCAAATGATATTGACTATTCGACTAATTCCGTTTCCTTGATACCCCGGACACTTAATTAAATAATACGGTATTCCATCACTAATAAGCAGCTTTGTTCTTTTGTTATCGGTAATAAGATTCTCGTTGGAATTATGGACTGTGCTCGCTGCAATTATAACAACCTCGTGACCCATTTTCATCAAGTTCTTTGCAAACAATGACGGACGTGCTAATGGATAGTACTGAGGAGGAACCGCATAATGATTAATCAACCATATTCTCATCTTTTCTTCCCTCTCTCATACTCGTCAATTATCTTCTTAGCATATATTTGAAGGTCATGATACTGTGCTTCCGATATAGTTCCTTCTTTCAATAATGCGTCTCCATAATCAAGAGCCGTTACATTTTCTCCATCCGTAATTCCTTCTTGTTTCACTATGGCAACTCTGACTGTATGAAATACCAGTTTCAGATCATTCCATAGTGATACCTCCTTCAAATACCGTAAATCCCAGTTAATCTTCTCTTCCCAGGTGATGGCGTTGCGACCTTTGATTTGAGCTAACCCGCTTAATCCCGGTTTTGCAGTATGCCGCATACGCTGTTTATCCGACATAAAAACCATGTCTCGCACAAGCTGCGGACGAGGTCCGATGACAGACATTTCGCCTTTTAAAATGTTAATTGCCTCTGGGAGTTCATCCAAGCTTGTTGCCCGAAGCATCTTTCCAAAGTGTCCGAGCCGTTCCTCGTCCGGTAAAAGCTCCCCATCTTTGTTTCTTTCCTCGCTCATTGTGCGAAATTTATATAAATCAAAGATTCGTTCCCTGCCGGTTTTAGGATCAATCAACCCAGGGCGCGGCTGTTTGAAAATAACCGGCGATCCTAATTTGATCCGTACTGCAATGGCAATAATTACATACAACCAGCTGAACACAATCAGTGCAAAAAGCGAACAGATTATGTCCAAAATACGCTTTATGTACTTTTCATAGAACCCTTTTTTTCTGGTCAATATCCATTACCTCTCTGCTTACAAATATCGTACAAACTGTTTACCGGAAACACCTATGAATGATATCAATAATAACATCCTGCTGCTCCGGCGTCACTTTGTTGTCGGATGGGAGGCAGAGACCGCGGCGGAAGATATCCGCGCCGACGTCCATGCCGGAACCCGCGATGTAGGCGTTGCTGCTGCCGCGGCCGTTGCCTTCGGCGGTGATGAAAGCGTGTGTGCGGTAGATCGGCTGCATATGCATGGGCTTCCAGATCGGACGGCCTTCGGCATTGAAGGCAGAGAGCGCGTCGAGGATCTCCTGCGGGCTGCTCTTGCCGGGCTCGGTGGTATAGAGATAATCCTGCTCGCCGCGGACTTGAGGAGCCATGGCGTCCTCGTCGATGATCATGCAGGAAAGCCAGAAATTCGGCTGGGATTTCTCTGCATCGAAGGGATTCATCCTGACCGGCAGATCGGAAAGACCGGCCTTGTAGCGTTCGTAGATCGCTTTCTTCTGCGCAATATGCGCTTCAAGATAGGGCATCTGACCGCGAACGACGCCTGCGATGATGTTCGACATACGGTAATTGTAGCCGATCTCCTCATGCTGATACCACGGTGCGGCTTCGCGGCTCTGGGTGGACCATTTGCGGACCTTGTTCGCGTCCTCAACGCTGTTCGTGAGGAACATGCCGCCTGCGCTGCCGGTGATGATCTTATTGCCGTTGAAGCTGATGCAGTTATAATTGCCGAGCGTGCCGGTCTCGACCCATTCGCCGTTCAGTTTGTACTTTGCGCCGAGCGATTCCGCAGCGTCCTCAACGATCAGCGCGCCGTGCGCTTCCGCGATCCGCCTGATTTCTTCCATCTTGCCGGGCGTGCCGTACAGATGCGCGACAACGATCAGCCGGACATCGGGATACAGCTCGAATGCTTTTTCCAGAGCCTCCGGAGACATGTTCCAGGTATCCGGCTCGGTATCGATAAAGATCGCGTCGCCGTCCTCGTAGGCGACCGGATTGATCGAAGCGTCGAAGGTCATATCGGAGCAGAACACTTTATGTCCCTGCAGCGTGCCCGCGTTCGGACGCGCCTGTCCGTAAAGCTTTTCGCCCGCAAGCTTGGTCGCAAGATGCAGCGCAGCCGTGCCGCACGACAGCGCGACCGCATACTTGACGCCGATGTATTCCGCAATCTGCTTTTCCACCTCGTTGATGTTGGCGCCGACGGTGGAGACCCAATTCGTGCGGATCGCGTCGTCGACCCAGTGCTGTTCGTCGCCGTGCATGGTCGGCGAAGACAGCCATATCTTCTTTTCAAACGGCATGATCCCTGCAAAACGCGGATCCTCTGTAAACCTCTTCATGTGATACCCTCTGAACTGTCTATTATTCTTGTATTGTGCGATCCCGGTTGTAAGCTTTGAAAATCGGGATCGATTCACGATCATTCTGTGCGGCGCCGCATCGTACGCACGATCAGATACCCAACAAACGAACCGATCGCGATGCCGATCAGATCGATCCAGATGTCGGCGACCGATGCGCCGCGACCGGACAGCAGCTGAATGCTCTCATCCGCAAACGCTGCCGCAAATCCCGCGCCTGCGCTTCTCCCGATCTTTCCGTGAAAACAGAGTGCAAGGAGCAGTGACAGGATCGCAAACTCCGCAACATGCGCAAGCTTTCGGATCGTATGATGCGACGCCGGCGGAAGTCCGAGTAACCCGAGCAGGGGATCGATCACTTTATCCGTGAACCATCCGCTCTCCTCGGCGGAAACGCTCTGCGGAAGCAGGGATTGTACAAATATGAACAAAAGCATCAGCCCTGTCGCAATCAACAAAGCGATGCGTTTGCCGTCAGCCTGCCGCATGCAGTTCGTCCCTGTCTTCCTTGCTGTTTGCTCCGTATACCGTGACCTTCGGCTTATCCGCGCCGTTGTTTGCCGGATGGTAAGTCGGGACGATGTCGATCAAAAGCTCCCTGATATGATCGTCGTTTGCGTATGCGGCATTCATCAGAATACCGATGTTCTTGAAGAGCTGGTCCTGATCGATACGGATCGGAGCGCCGATATGGATCAGTTCGTTCTCGGTCTTTCTGAGACCTTCCGCCGCCATCAGCTTCTCTTCGTACAGCTTTTCACCGGGACGCAGACCGGTATACTCGATCTTGATATCGACGTCCGGCTTCAATCCCGCCTGGCGGATCAGATTTCTAGCAAGCGTGTCGATCTTGACCGGGCTGCCCATATCCAGCACGAAGATCTCGCCGCCTTTTGCGTATGTTCCTGCCAGCATGACAAGGCTGACTGCCTCCGGGATCGTCATAAAGTAACGAACGACGTCCGGATGTGTGACCGTGACGGGACCGCCCTTGGCGATCTGTTTTTTGAACAGCGGGATCACGGAGCCGTTGCTGCCCAGGACATTGCCGAACCGCACGGCGACAAATTCCGTCCCGATGTTGCGGAACACGCTGCCGGTGCCGTCCTTATCGGCGTTTTCCCAGCCCTCGTGCGTGAAGAGCTGCGGGATCTCATTTGCTTTTCCTGCCTTGATCTTTGCGTCGAAGCACTGCACGATCATTTCGCAGACACGTTTGCTTGCGCCCATGACATTGGTCGGATTGACCGCCTTGTCCGTGGAGATCAGCACGAACCGCTCACAGCCGTGAACCATTGCGGCGTACGCGGTCTTGTATGTGCCGAGAACGTTGTTCTTGATCGCTTCGCAGGGACTGTCCTCCATCAGCGGAACGTGCTTATGCGCCGCTGCGTGATAGACGACCTGCGGGCGGTAAACGTCGAAGACCTTGAACATCCTGCGGCTGTCGCGTACAGAGCCGATCAGCACAACGAGATCCAGTGCCGGATACCGTTCCTTCAGCTCCTGCTGAATGTCATAAGCATTGTTTTCATATACATCGAAAATGATCAGCTGCTTCGGTCCGTGCGCCGCGATCTGGCGGCAGAGCTCGCTGCCGATGGATCCGCCGCCGCCTGTGACCATGACGGTTTTTCCGTTGATAAACGAATAGACCCCGGTAAGGTCGGGACGGATCGGATCCCGCCCCAGAAGGTCCTCCACCGCGACGTCCTTCATTGCGCTGACCGTCACCTGACCCGAGATCAGCTGGAAGATGCCGGGAAGCTGCTTGAGCTCGCAGTCGGTCTCACTGCAGATCGCGAGGATGTCACGTTTTTGTTCCGCCGTTGCGCTCGGGATCGCAAGATAGATCTTATCGATACGGTACTTTTGCACAGCGGCGAGAATATCCTCGCGTCCGCCGACGACCGGAACGCCTTCCAGATACCGGCCCTGCTTATTCGGATCGTCGTCAATGAAGCAGACGACCTTTTCATGAGCGCCGGGATTTGCGATCATATCCCTTAGGATCAGCTGTCCCGCATTGCCTGCGCCGATCAGCATGACCCGGTTTGTCGGCAGGTGACTGAGCGCCCGTTTGGCTTGCCAGTTGTCATAGATGCGAACGGAAAACCGCGCGCCGATCAAGAGGACCGCCTGGATCATTGCACCGCCGATATAATATGAAAACGGCATGCGGTGCCAGAAAATGAGCGTGATCGCCGCAGTATGAACGACGGAGAGCAGCAGAGACACGCCGAGCGTACGGACAAGCTCCCTGAGACCGATATATCGCCACAGCGATCTGTACAGACGGAACAGCCAAAGAACCAGTACGGAAAAAGCGCCGTAAAACAGGATAAACCGGCTGTATGCATCTATGTATTTTTGTTCGATATGCGAGAAGAAGAAATCAAACCGCATCCACAGTGCCAGAAAGTAGGCGACGCAGACGGCGATGAAATCATATACGCCGAGAAGAACGGAGAAGAATACCTTTGTTCTTCCCTTTCGCGTTCCGTTCTCGCGTTTTGTTTCCTGTTCAGTCGTTTTTGTGTTCATTTACAACACTCCGCATCATACCGGCATCATGACCGGCAGATCATTTTTGTCTGTTACCGTTTACCGGAAATCAACGTAGACGTCGTTGATATCGCTGCTTTCATCAGACCAGTATAAGACCGAGCGATTCCATCTTAGTTTGAGTGGATTCTGAAACAGTGCATTCAAAGCATCACCCGATTCTTTGAGTTTTGCTTCAAGCGGTTTCAACGCGGCATAATACTCTTCCTGTTTCTTCATTTCTTCATCCGTCAGCCTGACTGTATCGTCACTGTGTTCCTGTATCCACTGATCGACGATCCGGAACATGTTCTGCAGATTCTCGTAGTCCTGCCAGCATGCGGCGTAAGCTGTTTTCTGCTCTTCGCTCATCGCCTCGGCAGGCGCGAGATCATGTACTGCCGCAAACAGCTTTCCGGCGATCGACAGGTACTGGATCGCACGAAAACCGCAGTCGTGCAGGAAGGTCTCGTAGGTCAGCGTATCGATCGGCATCGGCTCCGCATCGATCCCGTACACTTCCTTCAGGATCTCGATGCGGCTCTGCTGATCGATAAATGCAAACGCCCAATCATACCGCATGTGTATCGTTCCGTGAATGCTGAACAACTTGATGTCGTCCGGATCGATCGTGCCTGCGAAATTGATCAGCGCGGCTGTCTGCGAAAGGCTTGTATTCGTATATACATTGTCACCCATGGCCTTCAATAAGTCCGGGATCATGGAAAGCTTGCCTTCCTGCTTCAGCTTTTTAAAAATGGCGACCAGCATCTTGCGCTGTCGTGCGGTACGGCTGGAATCAAGGCCGTCTGCACTCCTTCGCATACGCATATATGCCATAACGCCCTGACCGTCCAAATGGCGTCTGCCCGGATTGATTACGCTGCCGTCAAGTGTACGAAGTCTGATATCCACATCGAAATCGATCCCTCCGATCATATCGACCAGATCGATCACCGCCTGAAAATCGACACCGTAATAATACGGAACCGAAACGCCGCCGAGCCATTCCTCGGCTGCGCGCGAACTCAGCTCAAATCCCGCTTTCGGATCCGCCATGCCGCCGCCGACGTTGAAAATCCCGTTGAACTTATAGAATCCTGTATGTCCCGGCGCTGTCGTCAGACAATCGCGTGCAACGGAGATCAGACTGACTTCTTTTCGATCAAAGTCGATCGCAATGATCATGTTCGCATCGGTATGCGGCATTGATCCGCTTGTCGACCGTCCGTTTTCGTATGCGTCGATCCCGAACAGCGCGATATTCACGATCCCGGCAGCCGGTGTGCTTTCGGTCGCCTGAGAAGCAGACGAATCCGTCTCCCGCGGCGCGGCGGTCGGGATCGGCGTCGTTCCCGGCTCTGCTGTCGGAAGATATGCTTCAAGATCGAAAGCCGGCGTCGTTTCCGGCGTCGTAACGACGGAAATGCGTTCGGTCCGGGTAAAGAATGCATCGGGACGCTTCAGTATATGCCAGACGTAGATCCCGGCTCCGATCAAAACAAGCGCCAGTACGGATAGGACGATCCAAAGAACGATCCTTTTCTTTTTTCGCTTTTGCTCCTTTACTATAATATGTTCTGTTTGCTTCTGGTTGATGGTTTCTTCCACAGTAGGGGCCTCCTGTTATCCGGATTTTTGCGTTGCCTTCGGCATACGGAGCGATCATATCGCTTCGCATGCTGCAAGATCCGCTGTGTTCGACCGGTCGTTTCCGTGGCGGCTATGGCCGCGCACCGTTCGTTCCGGTCTCTTTTCCCCTTTTAACGCTGCGGTTTCAGAGAATGTCCGAAAGCAGAGCTTCTGTCTCGCGCATGACGGCCTTCCACTCCTCCGGATACCGCTGCTTCACGGATTGCCACTCTGTATAGCCGGTCTTCGTTCCGTGGATATCGCTTCCCGCAGCAACGATCTTCCCTTCCTTAATCCAATCCCTTAAGTAACTGCTCTGCAGATGCTTGGTCAGCGCGGACACGTTGACTTGTCCCTTGACATGGTCAAGCGACAGCAGCCGCTCAATCTGCTTGCGATCGTAGCGATCCACATGCGCCAGAACAATTTCAAGATTGCTGCGTTCGCTCAAGGTCTCGACGGAATCGATCAAGCGCTCTGACCAGTGTGCAAACGGCATCTCAAGAAGCAGAATATTCGTTCCGACCAAACAGAGATCCTCAATGTGCGGCAGACGGTCGATCCCTTCAAACGCCAGCACCTCCGCGCCGAGAACGATGCGGGGACTGCCCTCCTCCAGCTTTGTTTTCAGTTCCAGCCAGCTGTGCGCGCGCTGCTCCAGGAACGTTTCGACGCTGATCTGCTGTCCGTAATAATGCGATGTCGCACAGATCACATCCACACCGCTTTCCTTTGCGAGGCGAATCTGTTCCAAAGAGTTATCCATGTCCTTGCTGCCGTGATCGAGTCCAGGCAGAATGTGCGCGTGAAAATCGATCTCTGCCGATGAACTCTTTTTTACGGTCTTTACGGTCTTTTGAGCCGGATCCGGTCCAGCGTTTTTAGAATAATCCGGCGTATTTCCGTAACGGTAACCGTATTTATATTCATACTTATACCCGTACTTGTATCCGTACTTATATCCGTACTTATATCCGTACTTCCCGCCCTGCTTGAGATTCAGGTCGTTGATCACGACGCCGCAGATCCGTGCACCGGCGCTTTGAAGCGCGCTTTCTGCTTCCGCAAGGTCCCTCTGCTTTGTCTTAGCGGAGCGAATGACAAGAACCATGCCGTCGACTAACCGCGAGACGATCTGCGCGTCTGCGACCTCGTTGATCGGCGGCGTATCGATAATGATGTAGTTATACTTTCTGCGGAAGCGATCGATCGCGTTCTGGAACGCGGCGGACGCCAGCATTTCGGACGGGTTCGGGGGGATCTTTCCACACGCAATGATCGAGAGCGGAAGCCCTTCAACGCCGTAAACGTCGCAGACGTCGACTTTTGCGATCAGGTCGCTCAAGCCGTTGTTCGTATGGATATGCCAAAGACGGGCAATATTCGGTTTGCGCATGTCGCAGTCAATCAGCAGCGTTTTCTTGCCGAGCATTGCAAACGACACTGCGATGTTCGACGCGGTCAGGCTCTTGCCTTCGGAGGGGTTCGCGCTCGTCACGCCGAAGACCTTGCAGCCGCGGTCGTCCATCGACGCCACGCTGTACATCAGGTTCGTACGAAGCTGTACATATGCTTCACGAATGGCAAAGGCGCTGTTTTCGGTCAGGATCTTTTTGCGGTTCTCCCGGATCTGTGCGCGCTCTTCCTGCTTGCTGTCCTTATTGCTGCGCTTTAATGTGATCTTATTCATTTACGATTTCCTCCCTGAGCGTGACTTCCCACGGCGTCGTTTCTTCCCCACCGACAACGATCATCGGGACTGTACCGATCACCGGACAGCGGCTGACCTTTTGGACCTCTTCCGAGGTATAAATCGTCGTATCAAGATATGCGCGAAGCAGGAAATAGACCGCGACCAGTATGAAACCCGCTGCAAACCCGAGGATGACGTTTCTTGTCAGATTCGGACTGGACGGCCTGTTCGGAACAGTAGCATAGTCAACGATCTCGACGCCGCCCGCCTTCGTGATGCGGACGATCTGATCGGGAACGTACTTCGCAAATGTGTTGGCGATGTCCGCGGAAAGCTTCGGATCCCGGGTCGTGACGCTCACCCGGATAAGCTTGGTGCCGTCCGGAACGGAAACCGTCGTATTGCTTGTCAAGGTAGACGTTTGGATGTCCCATTCCGCATACTCCGGGTGTTCGACATTGAAACGTTCGGCGACCGTATCCAGAACGGAATTGCTCTTTACGATGACCTGGTAGGTCTTGATCAGATTGTCCGCCGCAACCAGTTCACTGCTCGTGATCGAACCCCGTTCGTTCTGCTCCGCATTCGTAAATACATACATGGAAACTGCCGCCGTGTACTTTTTCCGAATGCAGAAATGCGTCACAAGACCGACTGCGAGCGCAGCGATGACGCCCGCGAGCAGAATATAGATCCATTTTGAGATCAAAATCTGAAAGACGTCCCCGAGATTGATCTCGACTTCATTTTTGTCCCTTCTCACCTGTTCCAAAGCCGTTGATCCTTTCCGAATAATAGTTATGAGGTCTTCTGATGCCGCACCGTGCAGATGCATATCCGCAAGTTTTAGGGCATTTTTGTCTGCTATAACGTACTCCTGTGCCGCATGCACATAATACCGCATAGTATTAGACGATAGTATTATACACAAATCTCCCTCTTGCGTCAATATGCATACACCATATAATATAGAAGCAGCCGATGGGACACGGTCGTCTGCCCGCAGTTTGATGTCTGTCCTCTGCATCTTGATCAGCATACATCTTTAACGTATTTTCGTCAATCGTTTTGCCATTATTCGACATAATATCAATAATAAGGCAAAAGACCGCTAAATTCTGCGTGGTCTTTTTCTTATTTTTGCATGTGATCTTTTTTTTCGCTCTGTTCTGACGACTGGTGCAGCAAGTCGATGTCCACGTTCTCCCCGATATACTCGATCGTGCACCAGATATTCCGGAACATCGCTTCGCCGTCGCCGAGCGCGATCTGCACCGTCTTGCGGCTTTTATTGACCTTCAGGACCCTTGCCTCCATTCCGACAAGCGGACCGCCGACGAATGCGATCTTGGTGCCGACCTTGACGACCTGGGACACATCGATCATGCCCTCATAGCGCCGGAGCCACTTCACGAACGCAAGGTCGTCGCCGCGCAGCGCGCAGCTTCCGTCTTCATAGCGCAAAACCTTCAGCACGCCGGAGTATCGCCGCACCGTCTCCCAATCCGGTTCGCAGTCGGCGTCAAAGAACACATAGCCCGGAAGCAGCCGCGCCTTCGTCCTTCGGATACCGCCGGCGTCCGGCTTGTTTCGCACTGCAAGCGGAGAAAACGCCGCATATCCGTTGCGCGTGAGAAGATCGATCACGAGACCTTCCTGCCCGCTTTTGCAGAACAGGCAATAGCTTTCCATCGATCCTCCCCCTTCCTTTGCGATGTTTTTGAGTGCTCCCATTATAGATACCGCGGCAACCGTTGTCAAGGACGCCGCCGGTTTTTTCTCTTGATACGCCGGACGATCTGCTATATAATCAAAGCATCATGAACTGCCTGTCGACGCAGGGAAAGGAAACATGTATGATCCTGATCAAAAAAATACAGATCCCGGAGTTGAAGACCGAAAAGCCGCGCAGACAGTACGTTTGTCTGCCGAAGGACTATGAAAAAAACGACCGGCGGTATCCGGTTGTCTATATGTTTGACGGACATAATGTGTTTTACGACCGGCACGCCACCTACGGAAAAAGCTGGGGCATGCGCGAATATCTGAAAAAAGCAAAGGTCCCGCTGATCATCGTTGCGGTCGAATGCAATCCGGAGGGCTTCCGAAGGCTGTCGGAATACAGCCCGTGGGACTTCTCCGCGCCGCGCCCGGTCGGCAGTATCGAGGGACGCGGCAAGGTCACGATGGACTGGTTTACGTCCGTTCTGAAGCCGGAGATCGACGCGCAGTTCCGGACGCTGCCCGACCGCGAACACACGATGATCGCGGGAAGCTCGATGGGCGGGCTGATGTCGCTCTATGCCGCCGTGGAATACAATTCCGTCTTTTCCCGCGCGGCGGCGCTCTCGCCGAGCCTCTGGGTCTCGCCGTCGAAGCTCAAAGAACTGATCCGCTCGCATCCGCTCGCTGCTCCCACACGCATCTGGATCGACAAAGGGACCGGTGAGATCGACCCGAAACGCCGCGCGCTTTCCGGCATGTTCGATGTGGCAAAGGCGCTTTCCGAAGCCGGCGCGGACGTCTCCGCAAACGTCATCCCCGGCGCCGCGCACAACGAGGCGGCGTGGGAAAAGCGCATTCCCGATTTCATGAAATACCTCATTGACGATATGGTGCGCGCATGAACACGTTTGAACCGTTTGAACGCGAATACCGGATCGCATACTCCGACACCGATCTCAAACAACGGCTGCGGCTCTCGCGGCTGTTTACGCTTCTGCAGGAGGCAGCGACCGATCACGCGGCGCTGCTCGGCGCCGGTCGTGACAAAACGCTGGACCGCGGGATCCTCTGGATCGTGACGCTGCAGCAGGCGACCGTACACCGCATGCCGGTCTATGACGAGCCTGTGCGGATCGTCACCTGGCCCGGAAAACCGAAGCATCTGCTGTTCCCCCGCTATTACCGCGTCACCGACGAACAGGGCTGTACGCTGATCGAAGCGAGCTCCCTCTGGGCGCTGATGGATCAGAACACACGGAAGGCGGTGTTCCCCGAGCAATGCGGGATCGCCGTGCCCGGCATGCAGACCGGACTGGAGACCGCGCTGCCGCGTTCGCCGCAGGCGCCGCAGACGGATGAAACGTCGTTGTTTACCGTGCCGTACAGCTACGTCGATCAGAACGGACATATGAACAACACGCGCTATTTCGATCTTGCCGAGGACAATATGCCGGACGCGCTGCGCATGCGGACGCTTCGCGAGGTCAAGACCGAGTATTCGCGCGAGGCGCGGCTCGACGACGCGATCACGCTGAAAAGCGAGCTCGTCGGCGATACGTTCCTGCTTGCCGGCGAAAGCGAAGGGCAAAAGCTCTTCAAGCTCTCCCTCGCCTATGCGCCGGATGAACCGTAAATCATAAAGGAGGTCCCCCTATGCAGCTTCGGAACATGACCCTGTACTCGATCTTTGTCCGCAACTTCGGCGGCACGTTCAAAGCCGTCGAAGCGGATCTTCCGCGCATCCGCGCGCTCGGTGCCGACGCGATCTGGCTTCTGCCGATCCATCCGGTCGGCGCGGAAAAGCGCAAGGGCTCGCTCGGTTCGCCGTACGCGATCAAGGACTATCGCGCCGTCAATCCGGAATTTGGCACGATGGACGATTTCGTACACCTCTGCGACAAAGCGCACGCGCTCGGGCTCAAGGTGCTGATCGACGTGGTGTATCACCATACCTCGCCGGATTCCGTTCTCGTGAAAACGCATCCGGAATACTTCTACCGGAAGCCCGACGGCTCGTTCGGCAACCACGTCGGCGACTGGAGCGACGTCATTGACCTCGATTTTGAAAACCGTGCGCTGTGGGACGAGCTCATTGACACGCTGTGCTTCTGGGCGCGGTACGTCGACGGCTTCCGCTGCGACGTCGCACCGCTCATTCCGCTGGATTTCTGGCTGGAAGCGAGAAAACGCGTGGAAGCGGTCCGTCCCGGCTGCATCTGGCTTGCCGAATCGGTCGAGCACGGATTCATCCGGTATCTTCGCACCGAAGGGCTTGTTGCCCTGTCCGATTCCGAGCTCTATCGGGCGTTTGACGTCTGTTACGATTACGACATTTACGAAGACTATATCGCGTATGCCGCGGGAAAGATCCCGCTGTCTGCGTACGTCAAAGCGATCGAGCGGCAGGAAAGCACCTACCCCGCGGACTATGTCAAGCTGCGCTGCACCGAAAACCACGACCGTCCGCGCACGGCGGAGCTGTTTCCGGATCCGGTCGTGCGGGAAAACCGGCTTGCGTGGAATTTCTGCCAAAAGGGTCTTGCGCTGCTCTACTGCGGGCAGGAATGGGCGGCGGACCGCACGCCGTCGCTGTTCGATCCCGATCCGGTCCCGCGGGAAGGCGAACCGATGCACGAAGCGCTTTTGAAAAAGCTGATCGCCATAAAAAAGGACCCGCTCTTTGCGGACGGCGTCTATACGCTCGAGGCACGGGAAAACGACGTGATCGTTTCGGCGTGGACGCTGCGCAACCGCAAAGCGGTCGGCGTGTTCAGCATGCGCGGCAGACCCGCGTCCGTCGAAGTCCCGCTTGCGGACGGTGCGTACACCGATCTTCTGTCCGGCGCGGAATGCCTTGTGCAGAGCGGCAGGATCGCGTCCGCAGGCAGACCGCTCGTATTCTTGACCGAATAACCGGTTTATTCGGCAAAAGCCATTGCGGACGGACCGGAAATCGGTTATAATAATTTATTGGGTATGATAACGGCGGGACCGTTCCGCCGCAAAAGAATAAACAGGAGGAAGCTATGGAAATTCAAGAGAAAAAAGCAATCGAAGCGTTCGCTCTCAAAATCCGCATGGCGGCGCTCGAAGCGATCCACTCCATCGGCTCCGGGCATGTTGGAGGCGTCATGAGCATTTCCGACGCGCTGGCGGTACTGTACGGACGTGAAATGCGTGTGAATCCCGCCGATCCGAAGTGGCCGGACCGCGATTACCTTGTCATGTCGAAGGGACATGCGGGACCTGCCGTCTATGCGACGCTCGCGCTCAAAGGCTTTTTCCCGTATGAGGAGCTCAAAACGCTGAACCGCGGCGGCACACGGCTTCCGAGCCACTGCGACCGCAACAAGACGCCCGGCGTGGACATGACGACCGGATCCCTCGGTCAGGGCACGTCACAGGCGGCGGGTCTTGCGCTCGGCAACAAGCTCAAGGGCCGCAAGAACCGCGTCTTTCTGATCGTCGGCGACGGCGAGATGCAGGAGGGACAGTGCTGGGAATCCTTCCTGTTCGCAAGCGCGAAAAAGCTCGGCAATCTCGTCGTGCTGATCGACTGGAACAAGCGTCAGCTGGACGGTTATCTGGAAGAAGTTTTGCCGATGGGTGATTTCGTCGCCAAGATGGAAGCGTTCGGTTTCGACACCGTCAAGGTCGACGGCGGCGATGTCGACGCGATCGCGGCGGCGCTTGAACGCACAAGAAACGGCGGCGACAAGCCGTACGCGATCGTGCTCGACTCGATCAAGGGTCACGGCGTTACGGAGGTCGAAAACACCGCGATGAACCACAGCATGCCGGTCACCGACGAACGGTTTGCAAACTGGACGGCGGAGCTCAAAGAAAAGCTCGATGCATTGGAGGGCTGAAAAATGACGAAGATCGTTTATAACGGAGAAACGGATCCCCGACTCTGCAAGGACGTGATCGGCGCAACGGTCGCCGATATGGTCGAACACGATCCCGACGTGATCTTTCTGGACGCGGACCTGATGAGCTGCTCCGGCACGCTGAAATGGTCCAAAACGCACGGCGACCGCGCGATCGACTGCGGCATCGCCGAAGCGAACATGGCGGGCGTTGCGGCAGGTCTTGCCGCCGCAGGCTTCAAGCCGATCATCCACAGCTTCGGCACGTTTGCCTCGCGCCGCATCTACGACCAGATCTTCCTGTCCGGCGGCTATGCAAAGAACGATATCACGGTCATCGGCACCGACCCCGGCGTCACCGCAACGATGAACGGCGGTACGCATATGCCGTTCGAGGACGTCGCGCTCTACAACGCGCTGCCCCATTCGACCGTGATCGACGCATCCGACCCGACCTGTTTGGAGAGCGTCCTCCGTCAATGCGTCGACCGTCCCGGCATCAAGTACATCCGCGTGGGCAGAAAGCAGTACGCGAAGATCTATGAAGAGGGCAGCGAGCTTCCGATCGGCAAGGCGGTCACACTCAGAGAAGGCAAGGACGTCGCGATCTTTGCCGCGGGCATCATGCTGCACGAAGCCATGAAAGCGGCCGCCGCGCTCGAAGCGCAGGGCGTCTCCTGCGCGGTCGTCGACTGCTTTACGATCAAGCCGATCGACGCGGACGCGGTCGAAGCATGGGCGAAGAAGTGCGGCGCCGTCGTCGTTGCGGAGAACGCCAACCGTCACGGCGGACTGTATGATACGATTCTGGAAGTGCTCGCGGAGCGCTGCCCCGTTCCCGCCGCCTGCGTTGCGGTCGAGGACGAATTCGGCGAGGTCGGCACGCAGGGATACCTGATGGAGCGCTTCGGTCTGACCGCCGCGCACGTCGAAGAGCAGGTCAAGGCCGTGCTCGCAAGAAAGTAATCAAACCAAAGGAGTACATATATGGATTACGCAAAAGAATCGCTCCGTCTGCACGGAGAATG
>JAEEGH010001842.1_pt1 | contig 59598 bp, 32 predicted proteins | sample 9134181 | NCBI WGS metagenome assembly JAEEGH01 (sample SAMN16246544, study PRJNA631951) | gut metagenome | biome: gut microbiome; feature: rumen; material: DP-attached | host: Bos | place: Iran: Karaj | collected 2018-10
ATGCTTTGCATCGAGCTGACTCACGCTCGGAAATGAGAGTGAACTCTCATTCCTCTCACTTAATCGTCACCTTGTGTGTGTAATGACCACCGGCGGCACGGATGATGTAGACACCACTGTTGTAGATCGGCGTCTCGATAGTCTCGCCCGGTTGGATGTCAAAGGTGCCAATGCAGATGCCACTGGCCGAATAGATACCCACATCGGCCACGTTTTGCATGTGCGACGTCACCACAATGGCGTGTTTCTTTACTGAGAATTCCATGCTCTCCGACACATGGTCACGCTGCTCCTGGTCCTCACCGCCACCAAGCTTCGAACCGTTGTTACTGAAGACAATACCACGAGTGATTGCTTTACCTGAAGAGAAATAGGTACGGAATGCAGAGACGGACTGCGTACCGTTTTCAACCTTTGTATACTCGTTGCCTGCATCGTTCATCACGTAGTAAACGTTAGTATCATCCTTCGTAGGAATCTCTATATTCAGATAGTTGGGCTTAAAATAATAGCCATTGTATGGACCCGCAGCACTGCCCGGATTCGAAGTAGTACCATCACCTTCCAGTTCCGTATCGCTCACATCAATCACTACAGCATTGGTTGTTACCGAAGGATTTGACGGATTATATTCAGACTCTTTCGAAGCGAACGTAATGGTCTGCTTTTCAAGCTGGACAGGAGGAACATTCGGATACGTCGTATTCGTGTTATCGGCTATCCAATTACCACTTAGATCAAACTCATAGTACGTTGTACCAGGGAATCCTATCAAATAAGGTTTGCCATGAGTCAGCATCGGATAGTCGTTATAGCTACGGCTGTCACTATAATATCTAACAGATTTGTCCTTATCCTGATAATCGTCATTATTTTCGTCCTGATGGCTGTGGTTACCCTGATAATAGTAGTCCCACAAGAAAGTGTTAGTAACGTTCTTATCCATCTTGTCCTCAGTTGCGGTTCCTGTAGCATCGGGATAAGTGAAGTTGGCTATAGCCATATCCGTTGCAGAGCCCGTTGACTCAAAGCCCGTACACTCACGCAGCCAGTATTCATGGCCTATCTTCGCACTACTGCCATCTGCCGTGTTACTGCCACTGTAGAAGTGCGTTATCTCGCCCTTCTGGTCTGTGCTTACCAATTCAGCGGTAAACGGTACACTGATGCTCTCCCATCCCTTTGTCAGGTCGACATAGCTGTCGGGCTGTCGCTGATACCACATCCGGAAGCCATTACCCATGACGTACGAAATAGGACAGTTAAAGTCCTTCTTGTCCACCAACAGGTGATCCCTATCCGTTGTCAGGTTGCTCAGTACGAGGTGACCAACGATATTCTGGGCAGGAGCTTTCTTGACACGCTTATAATCATCGTCCAAGTAATAGTCTGCATAAGCTGGTTCGCTAAACTTGACTGTCAGCTTATTATATGTTGCCGAATTCTGCGTAATACTGGGTGCATAGACCAACAGGTTTGGTGTCTCACCGAAGGTTTCGAAATCCAGCAGGCCATCATCGTCGAGCAAGGGTTGGAAGAAGAGTTTTCCGTTGAGTCCAACCTTATAATTACTATCATCGAGAGCATCATTATGACCAGCAAAGTCGATGGCAGTCATATTTGGATAAACAGTCTTAACATCTGCAAGAGAAGCTGCCGCATCTTTGTTCGAAGTGGCTACAATATAAGCCCATGGGTTGAAGTGAGCCACACCCATATCTTTGCTGCGGAAGTATGCCGGAGCACGATAGACACGGTTGCTCAGGTCGGTCTTCACCAAACGTCCAGTATTCTTATAGATGATCGACGGCTGACTCTCGTGAGGTCGTGACGAGTTATAATCATAAGTCAGCATCTGTCCGAAGAAGAGATAGTCGTCGGGCCATATAGGAGCATAGACTACGGTAGTCGTCAGACCTGAAGTGACCGCTCTCATTCGGATGTCGACTGTTTCAGGTATCACACCATCGGCATAGATGAAGTCACCATCCGCATAGCGTTCCTCCACATAATTGAGAGAACCATTCGCTGCATCATATTTCGTCGCATCTTCAGTATTCGGATATTTTCCTGAGCTCATTGCTTCTGGCAATGTGCCGTCAGCATTCGGAATAAAGTATTTATACGTTGTTGCATCAGAAGCCGTTGGCACCTTATGGTCATAGTAGCGCTTATTCAGATAGAATCCATTCAGGTTGTAAGCCACTGTACCATTATAGAACTCACTGGCAGTCATCTTACGGGCATTGCCGCGAGCATGACTGGTTTCGCTATACTTATTGTCCTCATGATAGTAGCAATTCACCACTTGTGTACCTTCAGAATCAGATGGATTGCCAAAGACAGCTTTGACGGCTGTATTCTCGGGGATTTCACCAGTGGTTTTCACCCAACAGTTCTCTACATAGCCATCTCCTGTGTCAGCAAGACCTGCACCAGTAAATGTACCCGTGACTCCAAGGTTATACACATTACCACAGAGATTTGCAAACAACGAGTTGCTAAGTCCCTTGATGGTATGTCCATCACCATGTAGTGTGCCACCGAAACAACGTGGGTCAGTATCCGTAGTAGTGCCCAAAGCATCCCACGTTTTCCCGCTATAATCTGGATCAGAACGCAGAATGATGTCGAGGTTCTTAAGGCCAGGGATGTAACTGCTCATCGGTGTATGACCATCCAGAGGTTCTCCATAACTCAAATTAAAGAGATCCTTAAGTTTATCAAGGCTATTACCCTTCTTCGGGTCATCATCAGCCAACGAACTATAATCATTGATATAAATCTTACAATCCCTATCGAGTTTTTGAGGATCATAGTCCACATAGAGATGATGCTCTTTATCGGCCATCACATCCGCCAAATCATGATAGTTTGCCACCGTCAACGGCACATAGTTCGAGTAGGTCTTACCAAGGTAAGTCTTCGAGAAGAAACGCACCCAGACCTTATTGTTCTGATACCAATAAAGCGGAGTTTCTGCATTCTTAAACGGCTTACCATTGCGGTGGTTTTCTGCATCGTTTATATCAGTGTATAATTCCCATCCGCTGGTCAACACCTCGTAAAGACCAGGACTTACCGACGGAGCTTTCAGTCCGACACCATTACCAGGCAGTACGGCTGGAGGAGCACTCAGCATACCCACCTCAGGAGCACCACTCTCCAACTGTAGATGGATGTTTAACACATGAAGTTCGTTGGTCTGGGTAAAACTGCCTGTGTTGTCCTCGTCTTCCTCGAAGAATGTATACTGATAGACCACTGTAATCACCTTTTCTTTTGCCACATCCTTAACGGTAGACTCACGACTCACATAGAGCGTCGTGGTTTCAGTGGGCTCCATACCCTGAATAGCAAAGTCCTTCTGTCTATTGGGTACTTTTGCGAAGTTTGTAGGGGTAAGAATCGAACCTTTCTTACAAGCAGTTCCATTTTCCACATCAAATTCCACAGTCGCACTGGGAGTATATGTCTCAAAGCAATAATGGAACACACGGTCTTCTGAAGAACCAGTAGAATATGCTGAACCAAGATTCACCACATCCACATTCCCATCTTTTCCATTATTTACTAAATAAGTATAATCTTTCAGAGAGATGTCCTGTCCCTTGGCATAAGGCGTACCGGCATAATTGAAAGTCGTATTGACAACATACAGCGTACTAAGGCCTTCCTTAGGAACTTTGAATGCTGTATAGTGAATCTGATCATTCGGCACACAGTTTTCATACTCTTCGCGAGAAATCGTTTTTCCATCAAGATCGTCAGTAGGTTCAATCGTTTTGGAGCTGCCACCGACCATATACGTTATCGGTGTCGTGCCATTGAATACTGCATCATATTCCACAGGAACAACCGTAGAATATCCACAATTACCAGGAAGGTTCGTCTTAGCTTCAGCCTCCGTATCGAAGTCATTACCATCAGCATCTTTACCATCATACTGATATTTCTCTCCTTCGTTACCGCTGAAGTGAGAATCAAGCAACACGTCGAAAGCGTCGTAATTGAAATCGAATTTGTCGCGGTTTCCCGTAACAGTACACCATGACTTCAACGCACTATAGTTTTCAGTTGCATCAAAATACTGTCCACCATAATCTCCCTCACCCGTACAATACCATGCCTCTGACAGATGTTCTTTCAGGTATTTCAGCGCATTTGCTTGAGTGTTGAATTTATCCCTATTCGGTTGGGCGTCATTATATGCTAAAAGATCTGCAGCCACTTGGTTCAAATCGGCCTCTTCAGCAGACACCAAATCACCCAACAAGATGTATCTGTCCTTACCAATCTGAAGTGAATTGGTACAAACCATTGCCATCTTAAAGTTTGCCTTTTCTGTAACCGACAATTCCCCATAAGTCGTTGCGGAGATACCACTACCAGCAATTCCACTTAATGAGGTGTACTGATAATCATTCAAAGCCACATAAGCACGCTGATCTACCGTAGCCTGTGTTGTAGTTGGAGTATAGGTTTTTCCACTGAGTGTGTTGTCGTAATCCGTTTTTAAAGCACCAGAAATAATATCTCCTACATTATAATGGGTCTGGCCATACAAACCAGATAAACTGGAGTCCTTCATTTTAAATGTCGGTCCCTCACGGTAATTCTCCTTGTCTTCATCACTCAACAAAACATACTGCTCTCTTTTAATTTTTTGCGTTCGACTATCACCACTAATCGGAGTATAATAGTCATCCCAGACTTTAGGAGTATTCATATCAAGTGTCAACACAAAGCCATTCCCGTGGCTGATGGTATTTGAAGTGTTGAACATATCGTCATAAGACTCTACAACCTTACCCTTTTTATCTAAAACTTTATTCTCTGAAATATAAGTTTGAAGAAGAGTTTTTGTTTCAGTATCAGTAGGCAAGAAGGCGTAAGTTCCTCTTGGGTAATCCACACCGTTAATCTTACAGGTGTCGATATTACAAATTGTTTCTTCAACAAAATATTTCTGTTCGTTGGTAGGCAACTGATGCCAATCCCACCAAGTGATAACGTCGTTGAGATGATAGAGCTCGCTCTGATTGTTTACTTTAACGCCTTCAGCATCTATCTTTTCTGTTTGCGCCGTATTTTTATAATAAGCATAGCGGTTTGGCTGCACATTCAGCAACTGCAGTCTTCCTTTTGAACCTGCTGTAATGGTCAATGGTATCTTTACCTCTTTGGCATACGATGAGGCAGCACCTACATAGGCTGATACAATCTGATCGTAGATATAGACGCTACCCTTGATGAACCAATAGTGAGCAGGCGACTTCACATATCCATCTTTATAAATACCATTGTTGGGGTAGCAATCGTCGATGATTCGCTTAGAGCGGTGGATAAAGTTTCCAGATGTTTCGTGATCAAGGAAGTCTGCCGGAACATTACCATACGTATAACGTTTATAGGTTCGGGCTTCGACACGACCTTGTTCTTCTGATGTCTTATTATAGTCCAAAAGAATCACATTGGGGATTGACATATCATAAGCACTACGCTCGCCATGTTCATTCTTAGCATAGACATAACCACCACCTTCAATATCCTTCTTCACATTAATCAGGGCGAGTTCTACGATACCTGTGATGTATCCATAGTCTTTCACCGTCTCCGTACTGTTTTCAGTGGTCAACTCCAAGTGTACGCCAGAAGCCAATGCCACCTGATTGCGGCTGACGCCACGATTGCGATCAGGCTTTTTCAGATGTTCTATCTTGTAGTCATAATACGACTTCGTATCTGTCTTTATGACTTCATTTCCATCAACCATTTCGCTATACTGACGCATGTCATAGAATTTCACATCGCTGGTCAAATTTCCCAAATAGTTCACATTACTATAGATGCCAAAGTAATTACCGTGCTCCTTTTTGTCAGAATCTGTTTGGTCAGCTGCTATAATAGATTTCTGAACATTCAGCGACACCTCACCTACACGGTTAATGGTATAATCAAGTTTCTCGCCTTTCTCTGCCACACGGTCCTTAGCACCCTGAAGTACCAGACGAGAGCCATAGACACCACAGAGGTCGGCACGCTGAATGGTATTCAGCAGGCGACCAGCATAAATAGAGCAGAAACCATATTGCTGCCAATATGACACATCTTGATATTGAGAATCTAAGTCATCGTATTCCTCTTGAGTAATTCGATCTCCTACTTCATGTCCTGAATTGATTTGCACACACAAATACTCTAATTGGAAATATGCTCGTTCTCGATTTGACAACTTGGTCCAATAATCATCCAAACTGATACGAGAACTCATGCTATAGTAGTCCGTACCATAGTTGGTGATGTTCAGCTCACGATAACCACCTACTACCGACAAGTTACCACCTCCGTAAAGACCACCTGTATGCTCAGTTCCAACGGTAATGAAGTCGCGATGATAGACGTCAAAGAGCGTTGCAGTACTATTACCGAAGACCGTTATGGCATTAGCATAGTTCTTGTCGTCGTTCGAACTCACATTACCTCCAGCAAATACGGCATTGTGAATCAACACACCTCGCTCAGTGCCGTCTGCATCCTTATCAATCAGCTTTACCCAATCACCAGTCCAATTACCACCCTCCTTAGCAGGGAGCGTGTTCAGATACTCTGTGGGAACATAATCATAAGCTTCGTAGGTTTTCTTGTTTTCACCAGTTGCAGGATAGTCGATGGTGTAACCCTCTTTTACCTGCAGCATCGGAGAAACAACTACACGGCAATCCTCCGTCAAATGATATTCTTTCTCTATCTTTGCCTTGTCCGTATCTGACAAAGCAGCATACTGTTCCTTTGTAATCGTTGCTCCTGCAGCAAAAGTACCCACAGCCTCTTTACACTTATAGGTAATTTCATCACTATAGTAATAAATATGATTGGGAGAATGCGTATTTTCATTTTGTTGTGTACCTTCGCTAAAGAAACCTGCACTATAAACATAACCTACGTCACCTCCGCCAAACACATTACCATAACCTTCTGAGATGCCGGCTTTAGTGCCTATTTCACCACCATGAATATGAACCTCAGTATTTCCGAAAACGTAACCATCGGTATAGCGCTTGTCATTGTTGTTATAGCCGTATCCCAAGTTGTTGACACCCTTACCGCCACCAAACACGTCGTGCATTACATGGCCATTAAACATCTCGACAAGTGTGCCACCTGCCATATAAATGCCTTTTAACACACGCTCTGAATTAGCCTCGCCGCCTTCCTTGGTAGCTCCACGACCAACCGTAGCAATCTCACCTCCGCCAAAGACACTGTTGCGGATGAAACCTCCATAAAGAGTCACTTTGGCATAGTCGACACTGCTGTTATAGTCGTAACCTGCTCCGAAAGCGTTACCATATTCTTCCAGATTCTTATTGGGGGTTGCTTGCGTCTCATCTTCAATTTTTTCAACATAATGTTCATCAATGGCCGTTTCACTATTATCTGTGCCACTCGCATGATACTCATAACCAATATAGCCATTGTTGATGACAAGATTAGCATGACCAAACACAGAGCCACCCTCACCACCAGCATATGCATTCCACTTGACAGCAGGAATACCATTGTAAAAGTCGAGATTTGCAGTGGTTACAGCAGCTTTTCCAGGTTCTATCACCTTATTCATGGCAGCCAAACGGTTTTCGCTTGTCTGGTCTTTACGGATACCGACAACAACATTGGATTCACCTGGGATATTAACCATATTTGAAGCCGTCTTGCCGTCCGCAGATACATCCCATGACGATTTACCCACATGACCTTCCCATCCGCCACCAAAGACTTTACGTAATGTTCCACCTGCAATATAGGCATTGGTGGTCGCTGTGAAGTCGTTCGTATTGTCTTCGTCCAAGGCTAACGCGAACTTATCTTCCACAGGACCGCTTTCACCTGCAGCATAGATATCCTGTACTACCTCGCCACCCAAAAGTCCGATAAAGGTAGAGCCACTAACCGCAGCCTTGGCACCATAACCAGCACCATAAGCATATCGTGCCACCTTAGCACCTTTGTAGATATTGACGTTCGTGTTACACTTCTTACCCAAGGCATTCTCCTTTGCCAAGTCATTTGCCAGATAATCATCCTCATAAACAGGATCTGAACCAAACGCCTTACCTAACGACTTGTCAATGGTCTCTGTAACGGTGATTGTCTCGTTATTCTCATTAGTTGTCTGATAGGAATAGCTGTTATAGGCTTTTACCGACTGCTCATTGAGCACCATTCCTGCGTTACCACCGCCATAGACGCGGTTGACTAATGCACCGTCTTTAAGATTCACCTCAGTATACTGCGACCAGGTGTTTTCACCCTTTCCTCCACCAAAAACCCTTACTAAGTGATTTGCCACGCGAGGAGCCGCCTCAGCTTCACCATTATAGACGGGAGAACTGATGTTTACCTGTCCATAGAGCGTGCGACGGGCATTATTGTTACCTCCATAGATTCCTTCCTTCACAATGGCATCTTCGCTACCGTAATTCACAATGGCTTCATAAGCATCACAAGGAAGCTTGTTCGACAGGCCATAGCCACCACCGAAGATATTGTTCACAACTATTTCTGAACCACTTGGTACATTGACAATGGTACGACGTGTAATACCCTCATTAAAGCTGGCACCATAAGCATTGCTGATTTGACCACGCATCAGGTCAATGATTGCTGCTGCCGTGATACCATTAGCATTCGTTTTAGCGACGGCTTTATCGACGCCCATGCCCACGCCACTGAAGTCACCAGCTCCGAAAAAGGCTGTCTCCTTATACTTGGTCGGAGTGTGCACGATATCGACAAGCACATAACTGCGGTCATGCATCTTGTCGCGATGAGAATCCTGAGTATAGCCTTGAGCACCGCCATACACCCTGTTCACACTGTTATTTCCATTACCATTTGGCTTGAAGTTGATAAAAGAACTGATAACATGTGGCTTCTTGAAACCTTCCTTAGGTGTGCCGTCGGCGGTATTGGTAAAGTCCTTATAATAAGGGTCTTTATAGTTAATATTACCATAACTGCCTCCAAAAATATAATCTACACGACCTTGAATGTATTCCACATAAGCTGCGGCATTCAGAACGCCTGGATTAGGAATGGTAACAGGGTTATTATTTGTATCAAGAACAGGGTCACCATTTTCATCAAGTACTGGCTCTGTCGTGTTTGTAGGATTATAAACCTTGTCCAGGATATCGGCGCTGACTCTGTCCCTGAAGTTTCCTTCACCCAGGATTTCACCACCCATATCGTTGCCGCCATAGACATGGTCACGAACCCATGGGAAACCATCCGTAGTGCTTCCGTCGTTGTTCATCTGAAGACCGATATAGGTCGCGGCATGACCCAAAATATCAGCATTACACGAGCCGGCAAAGGAATTGAAGATGCGTCCATTGCCTAAGTTAATGCGAGTATTACCCTGAATGGGAGCCAAGAAACCGCCACCATAGATAAACTCCGATTCCGCCATTATGTCGCTGGCTGGGCTTTTTTCAGTACCCGCGTCTGCACCTCTAAGATTGACGCATGTACTATAATTGCCATCGTATGTCGTGTATTCAAACTTTTTCTTCGTATCATTCCAAGTCCCCTTACCAATAGCACCCTGCTCGCCACCACCGAAAATCTGGAAGACATAGCCACTCTTTAAATTGATGGTTGTACCACCCCATATCTCAGATTCGGGTCCATATCCGCCACCAAACAAGTTCAACGACACACCAAGTATGTCCATACCCTGTTGGTCGAGGATAACACCCGAACGGCGTCCGGTAATCGTGAAACTGTCGTGACCATAAAGAACACCATCCTCTTCTTTAATCTGATCAAAGATAGCGAATACACCCTTGCGATCGACAACAGATTTCTCTACATTGATAATCACATTGCCATTGACATGACCGCTCGTGTAGCAGCCACCATAGATGTTGCCTCCCTTCAAACGGCGGTCAAGGTCAGCAGGGGTAGACGTAAACTCCGTTCCCTCCTCTATCTGTGTTATAGTTGTAGGGTTAACATCCTTGCCTGTCTCTGCGCTAATGATGTGCCACTCTAAGTAAGGATTACCATTATCATCCGGCAAATAGGTTACATTTCCATTGGCGTCCCTGACAATTTCGTAATTCGCATCTCTTTGGACTGCCCAGCGTTTCGGTTGGATTTTCACACCATTAAAGTTCAACTCCAACTTGTCGCCAATCTTTCCTGTTGGTGCTGTGGTCGGTTCACCAATGACGCCACCGTTATACGCAGCATTATAGTCTGAACCTTCGACGAAAGCAGCATTACAACCTCCTACCAGTTTGTCGTAGACGATAACCTCTTGGTTGAAATCCATTTTGAACTTACCGGTTTTCTTCAGACTACCAACGTTACCACCACAGAAGAAAGAACCAATAGAAGATGTGTAAATTTTATACTTTTGATCCTGATCATCGGTAGAGTCATCACCATCAAACTTGATTTTGGGCTGAAGGGTCATAGCACATCCGTCCATATATTTTTCGAATAAGCCCGCTTTAGTCAAATCAATAGAATTGTATTTTGACCCATCGGTGGTCTTATCCGTGCTGGCCATAATCTGAAGCACGTCATCAGCGGTTTCGTGCAACACCATGTTTTCGCCATTATTGCCAAGATACACATTGTCAATAATGGCATAGGATCCGATTTTCAACTCCAGTCTGGCATTGTTAGGATCATCGTTTTTCAAGGTTGCACTATTACCACCCACATAAACAGAGCCGTGAATGACGGTAGGTTTATTCTCCTGTCCTGCTACACGGATAGACACTTGTTCTGCATAAGGCCGGAATTCATTCAATGCCTGAACGGACTGTTCTTGAGTCCAAGTCCTGTTTCCTGTTCCTAGATCAGTAGGGAAGAGAGGATCTCCATTTTCGTCTTTTTTCTTATTATCTGGGTCTAAAATGTCCGCAGGATTATAATAGTAGTCACCATACTTCAATTTATCCGTTGGCTTCAACTTGTCGTTGTCCGTATATGGATAGGAACCATTGCCGCCACCATAGACATTACCATTGATAGTAGTATAGACACCTACCGCATTGCCACCCGTCACCCTACCTGTGATGTCGTTGCCGCCATAGACGTTGTTGATATCGCCGCCACGAACCAAAACACGGGCAGAAAGGCCTGCTGGGAAGTGATAATTGGGGTTAACAGTCACACCATCTGCAAGCATCAATTGTATCTTGGTAAGGTCCTTAATGTCCTGATTGTGCTCATCCTGTGGTCTGACATCAGCCTTACGGCAGCCACCATAAACATTATCTACTTTAATATGTGAGTCTGCCTTTATTTCCAACAACAGCCCCTGGGCAAAGGTCATGTTACCTTCGTTACCACCAGAATAAAGGTCACGAATAGAACCATTCTTCAGATGCCATGTGGGCTGAAGTTTCATCGGAGCCTTGTTGTTACCGCCAAAGACGCGGCCTAACAGGAAATCTCCCTGAAGATTGGTCTGAACACTATTCAACTCCATAAGGGTAATCAGGTCATCGGTAAGCAGATTGCTGTTTTCGTCAGTTGGGTCAGCAAGTATCTTTTTGGTGACAGTACTTAAGTTATCGACGCAAATGTCTACTTTTTCTTTTACTGTCACATTATTACCGCCACCGTATGCCTGAGCGATGGTACCACCACACAGTTCCAGATAACTTTTACCTACTTCAGGCTTGTCTACACCTTCTATGGTGTTTCCACCAACGACAACATCCCATTTTTTATCATCATCTGCATTTTCTGTGTAGGTATAGTCGCCATTTCCGCCACCAAAAACCCTACCAATAAAGAGGTGTTTACCTGTTGCTTCCTGATTAGTACGAACAAAGGTACTGTATTTATTGAAATTCTTACCAGCCTGATCTCCTGTTTTAGCTGTTATGCCATTGTCTCCTGCCTCAGTAATACACGAGGGAATAGCATCTGTCTCGGCAATAGCCTCTCCTATCTTTCCCGATATATCATTTCCTCCATAAACGGCATTAATAATCACATCATGATGGTCAGCACCAATGTTGACAGATGTCGATTTACCAACATTTGCCTGACGGGCACCACCATACACTTTGCCACCAATCATTATCTGCGCCTGAACTGCTGTTGCAGCAAGGAGCATCATTATGCTTATTATGGACGTCTTTATTCTCACTTCTTTACTTCCTTATTCTATTTTAATTCACCGTCACCGTAGGATTGTCGAGGTCGGGTTCTGACAATACATATAAGTAGGTGGGGTTAACCGTAAGATTGAATACGTATTTTTGCCCAGGATCCAATGTGATACCAGTTGGAAGGGAGAGCTTATTCTCTGCTTCACACCCCTTACGAATCAGGTTCCCGTTCTTATCGTAAACATTATATTTCGTTTTTAAGACAAACGCATTATTCTCGGCAAACGCGGCTGTACAAGCCAAGAAATCAATCATGTTGGTTTCTTCCCACTTCAATTCGCGTTCTTCATTATTCTTTTCGCCATCAAAGATAACAACTTCTGCACCTTCGCCAGCAGAACCGGATTTGGTTGTAGAAACTGACAACGGTGAGGAACTGTTTGCTGTCAGCGTAGCTATAAGATTCGCTTTCGGATAATTTTTACTCCTCAAAGAGAGTTTAGTCAGTTTGATGGTTCGTAACTGATTGTATGTTCCGTCTATTTTAAAACGCAGATGCAAAGCGGCATAGAGGTGATCGATGAGCAAATAGACAAAATCACCATCGTTTGCAGCATTATATTCAAATTTTCCTAAGCTTTTGGTCAAATCAACTTCTGAAATCGGTAGATTTGTCTGACTAGCCTTCATACCAACAATAGCGCAGACATCATAACCAGACATTGCATTCATCTCCATGACCATTTTTGCCCCTGCAGAATAGTCCGTTTCACCTGCAAGTTTTTGCAAATCCACCTTATTAGCCTCACTAGCGGGCATAAGGCCATAGACATAATAAGTAGATTCATCAACGGGCAACTTGGAATTCCATATATAGGTGCTGCTAACCTTGTCGTAGGTGATGTCGCCCTGAAAATCAACAGCCGTATGGGCCAGAAAACACTTCAGAGCCGTTGAACCTCCAGGAATCTGTGGCGACAAATTGTCGTAAACCACATAACCGGGGGGCAATGCACGTCGTGGTGACGACATCGGGGACACATCGATATAATTAGGAGAGCAAAGCATGAAAGATATCTGTCGCTGAGGCATTTCAGGAGTGTCTTGCTGACTGTCTTCCGTACAGCCTGCAAACAGTCCTATCCCTGCCAGAGCAAGTGTGAGATAGACAATATGTAATAGCTTCTGCTTCATGATGCTTCCTTATCAATTACCAATTATAAAGATCCGATGATTTGATACCTGCGTCTACCCAACTCCTAATTGCCACATTGGCCACCTTAACGGCATACTGGGCGGTCTTCAGATCAGGAATGACATTATAAGCATTCTTCAGACTCTGTATGCTCAACAGGAGAGTAGTCTTGTGATCCTGAGTAAACACACGATGCCATTCGTCTTCTGTACGCGTTGGCTGGGGCCATGCCTGACCTACCAAATAGAACTTGGTTCCTCTATATACAATACCGCCAAGACCCATGAAATCAACATCACTATTATTCTCGAATTCCAACACGATGTCAACCGGTCTTTCGTCTCTTGACTGGAAAACTAAAGTGTAGTTAGGAATCAGAGCTGCCACCTCTTCATCGGTTGTGGCTGTGTTCAGATAAATACCAGAGGAAACTTCTCTGTCGTAGATAATGTATTCCGTAGGTTTGGGGGTAGTAGACCCTTTGGCAGGGTCTGAAACAGGCTTAAAATTGTATAGCTGCTGATACTGACCACCAATCAAAACTCCTGTCAGAGGAAATGACTTGTTTCCATCATTATTAATAAGATTTACAGACACAGGAGTCTCATTGTTGTCCTGTAAATACCACTTTCCTGTAGTCTCATTATACTCGGCATCAGCTTTCATAGTTAAAATCAAGCAGCTAACGCCATAGTTTAGAGGGTCTTTAATCGCAACAGAACGGGTAGTGGATGCAACAACTGCGTCGTCTTCATCGTATTGATTCAATACACCAGAAGTTCCTGTCTTATCATACCATTGTGTATAAGTATAGGCCGATGCTTTGCTTGACGTTGAAGTCTTGATGTTGCTAGAGGAATAATAATATAGTTCTGCAGGGTACACAAAACGCTTGTGATCACTGAGGGGTGTTCCCGTTATACCTTCGGTAATATTGACAAATTTCGTACCATCCCACTTCATAGCCGCAGCACCATCGGGCAGACCAATGTCACCAGGATAGCCCTCTCGCTTCTTACTTGTAGTTGTTCCGTCCAAATTAGTAATCGTCAAGTCAGCGCCACTACCACTATAAGTAACGTCTGTCGTGATTGCAGTCAAAATCGCTGTTCTAGCTTCCTCTACGGCTGTCTCACTTCCAGCAACAGCTACTTCACGAACTTTATGGTAAAACTCATTAACCAATGCCTTGATATTTGCACTGGAGCCAGCAATCTTACCAGATTCGTTGATAAAAGAGCTATACAAGCCCAAGAAATCAGTACGAACTGTTAATGTTGGCCAGCTAGTATGAGTAGCAATGCTGGTAAGATATTCCGCAAGATTTGTGGCAACACTGTAATCTTCAGTGCATGTAGGTTCCAAATCGAATTTGATGTTTGAAGGAGCTTTGTCGCCAAAGGTTGCATTTATAGAACCGTTCTTAAACTTACGCTTAACGTCATCTGACTCTTCAGTAGCAGTCAGTGGCGTTGCCTTGGCGTAGCACAGGAACCTTGACGTGCCGATGTAGAGTTCTGTCAGCTGATCGGTGAAGTAATGGTAGGTTTCTCCCTGACGACTCAGTCCAGGGAAGCTGCCCTCAAGGACCGCTCCTTCGCTACTCAAAGGAATGAGTGTAAGGTCTTGAATGCCACGATATTTGCCTGAGAGTTGTGTAACGTCGAACGCATCGGAAGAAGGATTCTCATGGGCCGGCTGGCGGGTGGTGGCGAGTTGAGAAGGGGATACGCACAGGGCTAGTTCGACGGCAACTTTGCCATCCGCCGGAGTGGGCTCTGGGATGGGCTCCGAAAGGGTAGCGTCGTCGGACGTACAGCCCACGAGGGCCAGGAGGGCCAGTAGGGCTAACGCGCGCGTTCTTATTATATATAATATATGTTCTCTTCTCAATATACTCATCTTCGCTGAGTTATAATTCCCATTCGTGGTGTCCGCCGTCGTTCCAGTTGAGGGTGACACTGACACCTACCGTCGAGTCGCCAGTGGTGACAGAACCGTCAGGTCGCGCCTTGACCTTGATAATCATGAGCTGACCGGCTCGCAGGGGACGTCGGATATAGAGGACGTTCTCCGTGGTTGTGCCGTCGTGAGTCATCGTATAGATGCGGAACTCCCACAGGCTCTTGTCGGAAGTCGGTCCAACGAAAGGATCGGTCGTCTCAATGACGACACGTGTGGAGGCTTCTGTCGGCTCTGGTTCAGGAGACGGGAAGTTCACCGTACAGAATGCCACCTCGCCACTATTTTGTGCCTGCACAGGATTGGCAACGACCAAGGGAGGTTTGTTGCTATAGATAAAGGCACTGTCGGCGATGTTGAAACCCGTTGCAAAACCTGTAGCATACACCTTCATCTCACGGATGCCGCTGCCAATAGTATCGACCACGAGAGCTGCCGCACAGTTGGCCATATAGAGGTGGACATTGAACTGCTGGTCGACGCCTTCCAACACCTCCATGGACTGACGGGCGGTGAAGATGCCTGTGGTATGGCTCTGCACGATTTCGTCCGACTCGCTACGTAGCACAGGGGCTTGCGACAGGGAAGGGTTCTGCAACAAAGTGGATTGATGACAACGCTCGTCGTTGGCCAGACTGACCAGCGGATTGTCGACGATGTTAGCCACAGCCAGATGCATGTACTGTCGCATGGGCAGATAGAGCGTGTAGCTAGCTTGGTTGGCATCCATGATGTGCTCGTCGTGCTGCAGGCGCAGCGAGTCGCCCTGGGTGTCGTAGAACGACAGGTCGACATCGTGGGCAAAGTCGGTAAAGATGTCCGACAGATGGGTGCGCAGGGCCTGAGCCAAGTTCAACTCCGTCTCTGTGGTCAGCTGGGTCTTCAGCTCGGTGGTCATATTGGTCACCAAGCGCAGCTCGTAGTCCAGCTCGTAGTCGTTGCCGCACTGCGACAAGTCGTCGTCGATGGTGGAACAGGATGTCAAATTAGTAATGAGTAATGAGCAATGAGTAATTATGATTACCTTCTTAGCCAGATTAGCAGCCATACCAAGCCTCCTGACCACAGTACGACACACTGCAGCCACCAAGGCTATAGTCCATTTTTCTACTCTATCCGCACCAGAACAAATCATAATTACTAATTACTCATTACTAATTACTCATTTAATCATAACGATTACTCTCCCAGAACGATGTCGTTGAAGACAAGACCTGTCTGCCACTTCAGGTCGACGGAAAGGCCGAGAGAAATCTGACCGGAACGCAGGTCGGGAACAGACACCAGTGCATGCTGTAGCGAGGTGGGACCGATGACAAAATTGGCGGTGGTCATATAGTCCTGAATGAACACACGGCGCTGCTTGACAGTGCTTCCGTCTGCATCATAAGGCGGAAGAGCCTGATTGGTAGGCCATGTGATGCCTTCGCTGAGGTCGGCCGTGCTATGACCTGCATCGGGATCCAACTTACCTACGATATAGAATACGGCATCGTTGCGAATGAAATTGTTCTCGCCCCAGAAACCGGCAGAGTTGTTCTTGAACTCCAGGGCGACATAGACGTCACGCTGTTTGCCGCCCTTCAGGCTCTCCTGCCAGTTGTCCCACAGCAGGGTGTAGCAGGTCTGAGAGTTCTCGCCGATGGTGGCACCCTCTTCAACCTTGGGAATGTTGACATATCCCACGTTGTCGTATACCATGTGGCCGAAGCCTGGTGTTGTTGCTTTAGCGAGATAATTCCAGCCCACTTCAGCCTCCTGACCGCCGACGAGGATACCCGTCAGCTGGAAGTGCGTATCATTGCCTGTTACGTCGATGGTGTTGTTCTCCTCGTTCACACCCAGGCGCTGCTTCTGGATATTGGCATTATTGTCCTGGAGCTTGCTGGCACCATAATGGACGGTAGTTGCCAGCAGAGCCGTGCCGTAATTGATGTTGTACTGCATGGCCACACTGCGGGTTGTAGAAAACACATGGCTTCCTGATGTCCAACCGCTCCATTTCGTGCCATCGTCCCAGTCGGCAACGCCATCGGGGAAGTCGTTGGGCACCTTGGTGTCGTCAGACACACGGACGGGGCTGTTGCCGAAATAGCAGAGCTCAGCGGGATAGACGTAGTTCATCGGATTGAAGGCATCGGAGGATGACGTCGATCCACCCATGGCATAAGTCTCTACCGTACCTCTGTAATTATAGGTGAAGGTATAGCCTGTCTTGTCGGCATTCTCCTCTATGTCAAACTGCAGGAGAACAGAACCGCTGGGCAGGTTGAAGTTTTTGGGGAAATCGTTCAGATTGCTGGTGTCTTCAACCTTGTCTTTCTGCGAGGTGACAAGTGCCGTGCAATTCTCCTTGACCGTTCCTGCCGCTTTCCATGCGTATCCATCGTCTTCATCGAAATATTTTTCCACATTGGTCTTGATGTCTCTGGCAACTGCCTGGCTAATGCATTCGTCCATAGAGATGGGGGTAGCGTTGACCACGCTATTGACAGCCACCATCAAGTCTTTCATCATATAAGCAACTGCATCACCGGCACCCGCACGCAACTCGTTACTATAGATGGTATTCAACGTCACAAAATTCCTGGCCAGGATTTCGCCCAGCGCAGATAACGAATGGGTGGCATCCAGTGGTGAAATAGTCCTTATAGACAACTGCTTGTCTGATGACACATTGACATAGTCTGTCCATGCCAAATCACGGGGCATCACATAGCTCTCGCTGCCAAGAGTTATTGTTGCACCCTTCTTAATACCGCTGTTGACTATCTCTGTCAGCACACGGGCCATCAGCACCTCATACTGAAGGAGTGCGGCCTGATAAATCAGCGGTGCGTCGATATCAGCTTCCTCAGGAACAATCTTGCACAAGGAGATGGAAGTGTTTGCAAGATTCTGGTCAATATTCCACTTGACCTTTCCCTGCGCATTGTTGTCTTCTGTCTTGATGGCCTTACCGTAGAACATGATGGAGTTAGTTTCAGTAGGCAGGCTGAGTTCAATCACACGGTGTGACTTTGCCACGGTGGTTGAGGCATCACCGTATGTCGGGTCAAGCTTGTTGGCACCGATAATGGTTCCGAAAGGATAGATCTTCTCTGCCGTAAGGGCTGTAGCAACCGTCTTACCATCGTTCAGCGAACTACCTGACATCTGTTTGAAGGTCAGAATCTCAGAATTAGTAATTCCACGGAAGTCATACGCAGTCTGCACATTAGCCTGAGTGTTATAGCCCGTCATTCGAGTAGTAGCACTGGGTGTATTACTCGTTGACACATTAAACACGAAACTGGTTTTCACCTCTTTCGTATTAGGATCGTAGTTAGGATTGTCGACCACAGCATCGTCGCTCGACGAGCAGCTGCTGAATCCTACTGCACCTGTCAACGCTATCGCGAAGCACAGAGCGAATTGATTGATCTTTTTCATATTATATATCGTTTTTGTTGTCGTTAGCGCTTTCTTTATCATTTAATCTATATTAACAGAAAAAGTTATTCCCTCTGACCACTGTAGATCCACAGAAAGGCCCAATTCCACTTTAGGATTACGCAAATCCGGAATAGTATTATAGGCATTTTTAAGGCTCTGCACGGTAAATTGAGCTTTAGTAACATAGTCTTGCTTAAATACCTTACCACCTGTTGCTGTGTATTTAGAATCAGATTTATAGTCTCCTGCATTCAGGCTTGCAACAAGATAGAATTTTGTACCTTTTCGGACAAGTCCTTGAGTGCCATAAAAATCGTCCCCGTTATTAATAAATTCCAAAGCAATTTTTACATTGTCCTCATCATCACCCTGTGGTCCTGCACTCTCAAGAACAAGCGTTCTATTTACATAAGTACTTGCAGTGGTTGGCCCACCTAATGCAATACCAGTGGTATTAGTAGTTGACTTAGTTATATTATCATATATGGTATACTCAGTAGCACCAGACTTCTGCAAGAACTGCCAGTCCACAGCCCTCTGTCCACCAATAAGGATACCTGTCAGTTTAATATCGGTGACGGGAATGGTCGTAGTAGCAACTGCAGTTGGGAATCTTTCTGCAATTCCGGAAGGATAAATAACACTAATATCCAAACGACCCACTCCATAATTCACAGGGTCAACAAGAACAACAGAACGTGTCTTAGAAGTAATCGCATTACCATTCTCGAAATTGGATTCTGTTGCTATGGTTGCCCAAGTATTATTTCCATCAAAAAGTGCCTGTTGAGAGGTTTCCGATGTCAGGATGCCACTTTTTCCATAATAATAAAGACAAGCAGGATAAGCATAAGATCCAATGTTCGGAACATTCAATTCTGTAGGTCCGGGCACTCCGGTCTTTCCGTCTGTATACGTCACAGAAGCCACATAAGAAGGAGTTGCCACGATTTTTGATTCGACAGTTGATATAGTCCAACTAATTGCTGCTGCACCATCAGGTAAATTGTCTGTTGTTGAAGGATATCCACTTATGTTATCTTTGAACGTAAGTTTTTTCTCAGTAGTTGTATTGGTAATGGTAACATAATTATTATCATTTATATTTTTACAAATTTCCACAGCCAATTCATTAGTATTATCTACCAACGCAAAGTACAGATCTTCTATTTCAGCCTGCAAATTCAACGATGAACCAGCCATAACTAATGGATCAGAATTTGTCTGACCAGTAAAGTCATTAAATAGTTTCTTCAAACCGGCATTTGTATTTTCTGCTCCGCCCCAATAGACGGTATTTTCACCTATAGTCGCTTTGGTTTCTGCTATCTTTTTTAAATAAGCGCAAATGGCTGTCCGTTTGTCGTCACTTTTTGCTGATGTCGTTATTGCTGTTGGTGTAAAAGTAAATCCTGATACATCTGATGGGGTATCTCCAAGACCGCTAATTGTCAAATGACCATTTGCTATTTTCTCATCATCGGTATAATCAGCAAGATAATGGTTCGCTAGTTTACCTTCTGCAATAGCAGAGCCATAGAACAGAAATGTTCGTGCTCCTATCTGAAGTTGAACATCGCCATATAAAACAGAAAAACTTTTATCTATCAAACCATCTCTACCTGTTGTCGTTCCAGGTATGGTATTGGGAGTAATAGAGGTGATTGCAGGTAACATCAATTTTGACAAGGCAATATTCCTGCCAATAATCTTACTACTACTTCCAAATTCAGTCGATAAGGCTGCAGATGGGTATAGCTTAATGTCGTTAATGCCACGAAAAGAAGCTATGTCTTGATTTGCCTGAACCACACTGGCAGACTGCCTGGTGGTACCACTCTGTGACATCGGAATGGAAATGTTAAACTGAGCCCTGATGGCATTACCCAAGGTCTGTTCTTGCTCCTCTGCGACGTCCTCTTCACTACTACAAGCAGTGAAGGTTGCTGTAGCAGCAATGAATGCTGCTAACATGAATAAATACTTTTTCATCATATTCATAATTGCAATTATTTAATTTCTATATATATATATTGTTGTCTTGTTATTCTTTTATTACTTTCCAGTCATCAATGGTTCCTGTCTTGCTGCTGAACGAGGCGCCGATGCAGTATATCGGACGGAAATCGGCAGCATAGGCTGTGGCGTAGCCACGGTCGGCAGTCTGACGGAGTGCTTCGTCGGCAGTGCCATCGAGTTTGAACTCTAAAATAAATATGTACGCGGGCGTTTCTATAATGCAGTCGGCACGACCTTCGGAGAGTTGCTTCTCTGTATAGACCGTGTAGCACGAGATGAGGCGCATGATGAGATAGAACGTGTAATGGAAGTAGAGCTCACAATCCTTTTGGTCTTTCTTGGGACGCATGCTGTAGGGCGTCTCGGCCAAGAAAGCAGTGAACAGCTTTCGCACCTGTTCCAAGTCGGCTTTGCGTAAGGCCTGCACCATCCGATTCAGCCACGAGGAAGTATCCTCTTTTGACTGTAGATACTGGTTGGCCAGAAGTGTAATCATACCCTGCTTCACCTCGGTATTGGGGTAATCCAACAGATAGGTGTTAAACTCACGGTCCACGTCCTTGATAGTAAGATAGCCACTCTGGAAGAACATGGGCAGAGACATCTCTGTGTCGACCTTATAGTCGACAAACGTCTGTTCCGCATAGTAGCGTCCGGTGAATGTCATCACCTCTTCCTGACTCTTTGCCAACAACCGGACCATGTAAGACGGGGTGCCAGAGGCAAACCAGTAGTCTTTCATGTCAAGCTTGGCAAAAGTATTAAGTATGCTGAAGGGGTTATAGACATCTTTCAGGCGTTTGCTGAAGTGGTAGCCGTCGTAGCGCTGCTGCAGCTGCTGTTTGATGTCGTCTTGGCTACAGCCTTCTGCATCTGCCAATTCGCGAATGGCATCGATAAATACCGTATGCAGTTCCTCAGTGGTAATCCCCAAAAGTGTGTCATAACGGTTATCTATTGATATGTCATCTGGCTGGTTGAAGCCACTGAACATCGACACCTGCGAGAACTTAGTAATACCCGTCAACATGACGAAGCGCAGATGACTGTCAGCAGCCTTGAACACAGAGAAGAAGTATTTCAGCAGCTCACGGTTGGCGTCAAGCAACTTCGCATCATCGGCATTACCCGTCTCCAACAGGTCTAATAGTGGTTTGTCGTACTCATCGATAAGCACAACCACCTGTTGTCCTGTTTTTTTATGCAGCTCCTCTATCAGGTGATTGAAGCGCACTCCGACATCGAGCGTGGGCTTATCATTCTCAGGATTCAGCAGGGGTGAAATGGCATACTTGGTCTCGGCCTTGTCGACGACACTGAGCAGATAATCTCTGAGGCCATTCTCCTTGTTCTTCTGTCCTAAGTTGAAGTCAAAAATGATAACAGGATACTTGGTCCATTCCTTCTCCAAATCCATCATCTTCAGGCCCTCGAACAAATCGCGACGTCCTTCGAAGTAAGCCTTCAGCGTGCTGACCAGCAGGCTCTTTCCGAAACGACGCGGACGGGCCAGAAAATAGATGTGGCCCTCGGCCAACTTGTAAATCAAGTCGGTCTTGTCGACGTAGACGTAGCCACCCTGGCGTAATGTCTCGAAACTCTGTATGCCTATAGGATATTTCATCGTCGCTTCGGTCATTTCGTTCGGTTTTCTAACTGCCGGAGGTTTTCCTGGGCATCGGCATTGCCTTGCTGGGCGGCACGACGGAAGCAGCGGAGGGCTTCCTCCTGCTGACCGGTCTGCCAGAGGGCAACGCCCAAAGCATTCTGCGCACGCTCATCGGAGCGCACACTGTTCAAGAGGGTAAGTGCCTCACTGTACTGGCCTTGAGCTATCAGTTCGCTGGCGCGATTGATGGCCTTGGCTGCTGTGTCGGGCACATAGTCATAATAGATGTGAATATAACCAGAGTTACGCTGGTCCTTCAAAATGTTTTCCTTCAGATACTGCCACGTGCGGCCCTTATTCAACTGGCGCAACTTGCGCTCACGCTGGTTCAAGTCACTCTCGCCATCGATGACTGCAAGGGCTTGCTGTAAAGCCACAGTGTGCTGCGAATTTGTCGAAACTTCGTCCTCGAGCTGGTCGCGGAACTCAGTCCAGGCCTCACCACCACCCACGGTGTCGAACAGCGAGTCAGGGGCGCTAACCTGCTGCTGCAAGTAACGCTGCATAGCCAAGGCACGGTTCTGGGCCAGCTGTTCGTTGGCAGCAATACCGCCTTCGATAGAGGCAAGGCCCACAATCTGTATCGTCTTCACACTACTGGTGGTATCGGCCATAATCTGACGGGTGATGTCGACGATACGTTCCAGCGTAGGAGCATTGTCACGATAGTCGGCATGGAGCACAGACTTGCCCTGATCGAAATGCACATAGAGCGCACCCTTCTCCTTGCGAAGTATGCGGGTACGGTCGTAAGGCTTATACTGAGAGATATGCGCCAACACAGGGTTGTCACGCTGCAACTGTCCGGCACGACCGGTAAAGTCAGGCACGGCATGGATGGCAGGAACAAAAACAAAAGGCTTCGTTTCGACAACCACAGGCTCAGGAACAACGATTGGCTCCACAGGAACAACCACCGGCTGCTTACGTGGGCGGCCCGGAATATTGTAAACAATGTTGATAGCAGCCTGGGGCATCAGGAAAATCTTCGATTCATCTGAAATTTTCGAACCGCACTGACCACAAGCGAAACGGTCGTACTTGGCATAGCCCACAGCTGCACCGATCAATGCCTCCAGGTTCCAATGGCGTCCCAACGGCCATGAGTAGCCGTAGAAAGCACCAATGGCAACGAGGTCTCCCTGACGGCGTTCGTTGCGGACATCAGGATACAGGCCAAAGGGGAAGCGGATGCCAGCCACATTGAAATGGCTGTAAATGAGGTTGGCGCCGAAGAAGTGATGAACATTGACAGAGTCCGTCCAATAACGTAAGTCGGGAGATATGAGCACATGGCGCCACTTACGTGATGTCTCGTCGCTGGTGGGCCAAGGACGATAACCTGCCGTCAGGCCCAACGACCAATGCTCGCCGGTTCGAACACCCACACGCAAATTAGGAGTCAGCCAGGCATCGTAGATCAGATTGTTGCCCAGCGTCACGTTTTGTGCCCCTGCTTTCGAAACCGCCAAAAGCAGCAAAACTGTCAACAAAATATGTTTCGTCACATTCCTCTCCATATACGCGCGCGAAATTAACTTAGTATGCAAATTTACATACTTTATTACTTCCTTCAACACTACCCCCCCCAGAATCTGCAAAATAACTTTAATTTCTTGATTTAAATCAAGAGCATCGTAGGGAAAATAGCGAAGAAAAAGGTTAATAAAGGATAATTTGTCAGAAAAAAGACGAACGAAATTTCTCCAAAGGGTAACTCAAGGTTACCTCAGGGTTAAGTCAAGGTTACCTCCCGGTTACCTCCCGGTTACCGCGCGGTTTATCTATCGAAGTTAAACAGAGGGGAATTACTCTTACCTGTCGGCCCAAGCGGAATAGGGATGCTGGCGGAGTTGGGAATTATAGTAACGGCGGTCGCCGGTAACCTCTTTTCCGATGAAATGGGGGATTTTTGGCTCGTCAGAGGGCGTTTTTAATTCCACTTCAGCCATTACCAATGGGGCGTTATCGCCATGAAATTCGTCGACTTCGAAGGTGTGTTCACCGCTTTTCACCAGCCAGCGGGTTTTGTCGATGATGCCGGGTTCGCAGAGCGTCATCAGCTGTTCGGCGTCGTCAAGGGGTATTTCCTGCTCAAATTCATAGCGCGACAGGCCTCCATCGATGCTGGGACCCTTGATGGTGATATACGCCTTCTCATCACGGATGCGGATACGCACGGTACGTCCACGCTCACTGCAGATATAACCCTGCTGGATGTGGCTGTGAGCGTAGGACAACGACTTATACGAGTCGTCCAGGACCAAGAATTTTCGTTCGATTTCAAACATATTCAAATTAGTAATGAGTAATTAGTAATGAGTAATTATGATTACTAAAAGCCACAGACTTTTCCACTGAGAATTAATCTGCACGCATACAAATCATAATTACTAATTACTCATTGCTAATTACTCATTATTAAGCGTTACGCCATCATGGTAAAGGTCCAGATCAGATAGATAATGGCGAGGATGATGAGTCCACCAAAAATCCATGTAACGACTTTCTTACCTTGTTCTTCCTGTTTCTTAGCGTAAGCTTCACGCTTTGCATTTACTTTCTTGCTCATAATTGTTTTTTTAATTAGTAATGAGTAATTAGTAATGAGTAATTATGATTACTCTTGCCATTACCAAAAACCACATTACAAGTTTTACTATTTAGTTATTTATCTCGTTTTCTCGCTCTTCTCATCTGCCTCCTGACAAATCATAATTACTAATTACTCATTACTAATTACTCATTGTCCGTAGAAGGAAATTCCATCAGGTATGCCTTGATGAAATCGTCGATTTTGCCATCCATGACGCCATCGACATCGGAGGTCTGGTAGTTGGTGCGGTGGTCCTTGACACGACGGTCGTCGAAGACGTAAGAGCGTATCTGACTGCCCCACTCGATCTTCTTCTTGCCAGCCTCAATCTTCGCCTGAGCCTCGAGGCGTTTCTGCATGGCACGGTCGTAGAGTTGCGAACGCAACAGGGCCATGGCACGCTCTTTGTTTTTGGGCTGGTCACGCGTCTCGGTATTCTCGATGAGGATTTCCTCTTCCTCGCCCGTGTCGGGGTCGGTATACCAATAGCGCAGTCGGACACCCGACTCCACCTTGTTGACGTTCTGTCCACCAGCACCCGAGCTACGGAAGGTATCCCAAGAGAGCTTGGCGGGGTCGACATACACCTCGATAGTATCGTCGACGAGTGGGGAGACGAATACAGAGGCAAACGACGTCATACGCTTGCCCTGCGCATTATAGGGCGACACACGTACCAGACGGTGGACACCATTTTCTGACTTCAGATAGCCATAGGCAAACTCACCGCCCTCGATCTGCATGGTGACGCTCTTGATACCCGCCTCGTCGCCGTCTTGCAAGTTGGCGATAGACACTTTATAGTCGTGAGCCTCGGCCCAGCGCTGGTACATACGCATCAGCATCTGTGCCCAGTCCTGTGCCTCGGTACCACCGGCACCAGAATTGATCTTAAGCACCGCATCCATGGGGTCTTCCTTCTGACGGAGCATGTTTTTCAGCTCCAGGTCCTCTATCAGGCTGATAGCGGCCTGATAGTTGTGGTCGACCTCGTCTTCGGTGACCATCTCCTCCTTATAGAAATCAAAGGCCAGCTGGAGTTCATCGGCAGCTGTACGAACGGCCTGATAGCCATCGAGCCACTTCTTGATGGCCTTCACCTTCTTCATCTGCTCTTCGGCGCGCTTCTGGTCCTCCCAGAAATCAGGAGCCTGTGTACGAAGATCCTCCTCCTCGTACTCCATCTGCTTCTGGTCAATCTTCAGGTAGTGCTTCAGCTTGTCAGCACGGTCCAGAACGTCTTTCAGTTGATCGGTTGTAATCATTTTTTAATTAGTAATGAGTAATTAGTAATGAGTAATTATGATTACCACTGCTAAACTCCTTTTACTGTACCTGTTATACTCGTTAATAATTTAATTATCTCTTCATTATCCAAATTAATGGATTCATACTCTTGTTCTGTCAAATTTCCACCCGAATAAAGCCTGCCAAGCCAAAAATGTGTCTCATTTGCTTCCTTAAGGGCAATCGTCATCTTTGTTAGAAAATCGGCTCTGGTTTGAGCGTATTGACTCTCTGCAACATTTGCCCCCACACTTGTACCGCTGCGATAAATTTGATGAATCATATCCTTATCACCTGATTTCTTTTTGGACAAGTACTTACACATTTTGATAATTCTATCAGCAAACGCCTCCGACTTTTTGACGATAATATTCTCGCGCCTTTCTTGCATAATTAACAAATCATAATTACTAATTACTCATTACTAATTACTCATTAAAAGTCACTCAGCATACATGGCGTCTATCTCTTTTTTATAATTTTCGTTGAGCACGCGGCGGCGGATTTTGAGGGTGTTGGTCAGCTCGCCCTTCTCCATAGACAGGTGGTGGGGCAGCAGGGTGAAGCGCTTCACCTGTTCGTAATGAGCCAGCTGCTGCTGGAGGGTGTCGATGCGCTCCTTCATCATCTGCATGATTTCGGGGTCAGCACAAAGGTCCTCGCGAGTTTTAAACTCAATATGGTGGTTGCGGGCATATTCTTCGAGCAGCGAGTAAACGGGAATGATGAGTGCCGAGACGAATTTACGCTCGTCGGCAATGACGGCAATCTGGTCGATGAACTTGTCGACCAAGAGCTTCGATTCAATCATCTGGGGAGCGATATACTTACCGTTCGAGGTTTTGAAGAGGTCCTTGATGCGCTCGGTGAGGAACAGTTCGCCATCCTTCAGATAGCCTGCATCACCCGTACGGAAATAGCCATCGGCGGTAAAGGCCTGTTTGGTGAGATCCTCACGGTTGTAGTAGCCAATGGTGATTGTCGGACCCTTCAGCAGGATTTCGCCCTCCTCGCTGACCTTGATGTCGATGCCCTCGATGGGGATACCCACCGATCCGACAGTATAGGGTTTGCCCAAGTGGTTGCACGAAACGGTAGCCAACGACTCCGTCAGGCCATAGCCTACCACCATGTTGATGCCGATGGAATGGACGAATTCTTCGACATGGGCCGACACGGCAGCACCTGCCGTGGGGAAGAAATGAGCATTCTCCAAGCCCAGTTCCTTACGCACCAGTGAGAAGACGGTACGGTTCAGCATCTCGTATTCCAAATGGAGTGCCACAGGCGGTTTCTTGCCCTTGCTGAGATATTCGATGTTATGACGACGGCCTACACTGAGTGCATGCAGGAACAGCTTGCGCTGCACAGCACTGGAGTGCTCTATTTTGTCCATCACACCCATATAGACTTTTTCCCAAAAACGGGGAACGGCCGACATACACGTGGGGTGAGTATCGCGCATAGACTGCTGCACCTCCTGAGGATGCGTATTGACTATCATGCGTGCTCCGGCATACATACACAGAATGGCCCAGCCACGTTCAAAGATATGCGTATAAGGCAGGAAGTTCATGATGCGGTCGTTTTCGTTGACAGGCACACACTTACTGTTGGCTACCATGGCGGCATTAAACTGTCCGTGCGTCAGGATGACACCTTTCGAGTCGCCCGTCGTACCGCTAGTATAGAGGATGTTGGCGATATCGTCGAAGGTTGCCTCCTGTTGCAGTTTCTCCACTTCCGTCTGACGGGGCAGATTCTCGCCCAGCTTCAGGAAATCGCTGAAATAGATGGCGTTGGGATCGTGTGTAGAGATGTGCACCATGGGGTCGAAGACGATGATACGCTCCAGCGTAGGACAAAGCGAAAAAATGCGACGGGCCTTGTCGTACTGGTCCTGTTCACCGACAAAAAGGAAGCGGATCTTGGCATCGTTGACCATAAACTGGATTTGCTGCTCCGAGCTGGTAGCATAGAAAGGAATAGTTACCGCACGAATGCCCCAGGCACCGAAGTCGCATTCGATATACTGTACCGAATTCTGCGAGAAAATACCAATGTTCTCCTGTACCTTCACACCCAGGTTCAACAAGGCATTAGACACCTGTTTGACGGTCTGAGACACCTGGTTCCAAGACAGCGACTTCCACTCCTTACCACCGAAATCCTGATAAATCAGCATCTCGCGGTCACCATACTTCTTTGCCTGTTCGTGCACCAGCACTGACATGTGTAAATTCGTCTGCATAAACATCTCCTATTATTAATTAGGTGCAAAGGTACGAATAAGTGAGCAAAAAGCCAAATAAAATTTAGGCTTTTTCGAACGAAAGTACTTTCGACGAAGTTAAAGGTACGAATAAATTAAGAATTAAGAGTTAAGAATTAAGAATTATTTTGTATCTTTGCAGCAAAAGTCACAAAAAGATGGATATTTATCAATACACAACTGAAGCCGTGGAGTTGCTAAAAAGACTGATAGCAACGCCCTCTGTGAGCCGCGAAGAAAGTGCTGCAGCTGACATTTTGGCCGATTTCATCGAGAAATACGGTTTGCCCGTACGACGTATCGGCAACAACATTTTAGTGTGCGAAGCGTTGGACCCCGAGAAACCAACGCTACTGCTGAATGCCCACATCGACACCGTAAAACCCGTAAGCACGTGGACGCGTGACCCGTTTACACCCACTGTAGAGGGTGACCGGTTGTATGGCTTAGGGGCCAACGACTGTGGCGGTGGTCTGGTGAGTCTGTTGCAGACATACAGGATATGGCGCGACGAAATCGCGCCACACCGGACTAATTACAACTTGGTGTATCTGGCGTCGTGTGAGGAGGAGGTAAGCGGAGCAGGCGGTTTTTCACTGGCCCTGCCCGAGTTGCCCAAGATTGACGTGGCCATCGTCGGTGAGCCCACTGGCATGCACCCTGCCATTGCCGAGAAGGGTCTGATGGTCATTGATGGTGTAGCCTACGGCAAGAGCGGTCATGCCGCCCGTGAAGAAGGTGTCAATGCTATCTATGAGGCGTTGGACGACCTGGTATGGCTGCGCGACTACCGCTTCAAGAAAAAGAGCATGTTGCTCGGCTATACGAAGATGACTGTCACGGTACTGAACAGCGGTACACAGCATAATGTCGTCCCCGACGAGTGTCATTTCGTAATCGATATCCGGACCAACGAATATTATCAGAACGAATTTCTCTTTGCTTTCTTGCAGAAACATATGAAGAAGTGTGAGTTGAAGGCCCGTTCGTTCCGCCTGTCGTCGTCACACATCCCTGTAGGTCATCCCCTCGTGCAGAAGAGTATCAAGATGGGTATGGTACCCTTTGGTTCGCCCACGCTAAGCGATCAGGCCCTGATGCCCTTCCCCTCGATGAAATTAGGTCCCGGCGACAGTGCACGCAGTCATACCGCCGATGAGTATATCTGCATCAGCGAGATAGAGAAGGCGATAGGGGATTACGTTACATTAATTAGTAATGAGTAATTAGCAATGAGTAATTATGATTAGACATAAGGCAGAATATGGCGGTTTGGATTTCCAACTCCACACATAATGTAATCATAATTACTAATTACTCATTACTAATTACCCATTTAAAATTACCTTCCCAACCAGGATTCGGGATTCAGTTTGGTCGTTTCGCGGCGGAGTTGGAATTGGAGGATGTTGTCCTGCCCTACCCGTCCCAAGGCCTGACGCGTCGACACTTTCTGACCACGGTGCACATTGACGCTGGCCAGGTTGCAATATACGGAGATGTAGCTGCCGTGACGCACCATGACCACCATAGAACCTCCGAAGCTGAACACGGCACTCACCTCGCCATCGAAGATGCTACGGGCCTGAGCGCCAGCCTCACCACGGATGTTGACGCCCTTGTTGTCGAGTGTCACACCATGCAGACCTTCTACATTATACTGTCCGTAGTGGCTGACAATGCGATAGGGTCCGGTAATGGGGATGGGCAGTCTTCCGCGGTTGCTTTCAAAGTTTCCACTGATACGCATATCCTCGGTGGGCGTGTTCAAAGCTTCATCAGCTTCCTTACGGGCCGAAGCAACGGCCTTGGCATGTTCACGATTCTCGGCTTCTGCCTTACGCTCTGTCTCCTGTCGTAGCTTTTCAGCTTCACGGGCCCTGCGTTCAGCAGCCTCACGTTCTTGTTTGTTCTTGGCCGCCTGGGCTTCACGCTTCGCCTTCTCCTCCTTGGCCTTAGCCTCAGCAATACGACGGGCATTCTCGCGGGCGGCAGCCTCCGCAGCAGCTTTTTTACGGGCCAGTTCGGCAGCACGCTTCTTGGCAGCCTCAGCCTCAGCACGACGTTTGGCTTCTGCGGCAGCACGAGCCTTTTGTCGGGCCACCTCCTCAGCAATCAAACGGTCAATCTGGGCATTCAAGGCAGCGTCCTTCTTCTTCTGCTGGTCGATGATGTTCTGAATGGTCTTCTGTTCCTTCTTCAGGGTGTTGACAACATTCTGCTGTTCCGTCTGCTTGCCCTCGAGCGAGCGACGTTCCTGTTCACCCTTGGTGAGCAGTTCACGCTTATGCTCCTGGGCGACATTCAGCGATTGGAACTTCTGGTTAACCTCCTCCTGTTTTTCCTTCACCTCTTCGCCCTGTACCCGCTGGTAGCTGGCATATTCACGCATAAAGCGCATGCGGCGGAACATTTGTGTGAGGTTGTCGGCACTAAAGACAAACATCATCTGACTGATGGCAGAACGGTTGCGGTGCATATAGCGCATCGACTTGACATAGTTTGCCTTGCGCTCGTTCAGTTCGTCCTGCAATTCATCCAGCTGGGTCATCAACATCTCGATCTCCACATCGAGATGAGAGATGTCCTTACGAATGGTATCAATGGTACGGCGCTTGCCTTCAATCTCGGTGTTGAGCACCATGAGATTCTGCAGACGCTTCTTGACATCCTTCTCGTTATTACGGAGCAGAGTTTCCTGTTTCTGGATCTCTTTTTGGATCTGCTGGCGCTGATTCTGCAGGGACTTGACGGTAGGTTGGGGAGTGGCGGATTTGCCGGACTTACTTGTTTTTCCGGATTTACCAGACTTTTTGGTTTGAGTCACAGCAGTCTTCTTCGCCGCCGGCTTCTTAGATGCAGTTTTTTTCTGCGCATAAGGAGCCAGGGTAAAGGCCAACAACAAGAGAATGATACCTATCCGCTTCATCCAAAGGGGTTAGAGAGACATGAAGCGCTGGAGGATTTCCTCGACAGAGACCTGACGGTACTTGCTCGACACTTCCGTACGTGTTTCCCAGTTCTCGTCAGCACCCATGTAGTTGAGTGTCATTCCCAACTTCACCTCCTTTTCGGGGGTAGAGAAGGAAATCTTATGCTCCATGGGGAAATACTTACGGTTGTTCTGCTGGAAATCCTCGTAGTCCCAATTCAGCTGGTAGTTACCACGGAACTTGTCGTTGTACAGGATGTTAGCCATCTTGACACGGTGATTCACTTTGTCTGCCAGCCAGCGATACGACAACTTACCACTCTCCATCGAGATGATGGCATCGTCGGAACCCATCTCCGTGCTATAAGTCTTCAGCGCCTCGTCGGTCACTTTCATCTTACCGGGCTGGAAGAGTTCGTTCCAGAACAACGACTGCAACACATAGAAATCAATCTGACTGTTGCGCAGGAAGTCCATCTGAGCATACGGCACCTTCATATAGAGCTTGTTGATGCGGTCCATAATGAGGACATACTCCTTGGTGAACTCCAGACGTCCTGCCTCGACAAAGCCAAAGGCCATGAGTTGCAGGCGGATGACATCATCGCGCTTCATCTTCAGATTACCCGTGAGTGTCATCTGACGTGCCCCAACCTCTACGCTGAACTTCACCTTCGACGTGATGAAGCGTGCGTGCTGTGCATTGTCATTCACTTTCTGCAAGAAGGCCTGCTTCTTCAGTGTGTCTGGACTGACCACTGTGGGAGTCTCCTTGACAGCCTTACGATGTGAGCCGCAAGATGCTACGGCCAGCGTCAACGGAAGTGCCAGTGCGGCAATCTTCAAAATGCGTACTGTTTTCATTCTTTTAGGTATTTTTTAAGTTTTATCTTTCTAATCAGAACCTGTCGACGGTCGCCCTTAATCTCGGACTTCTCGGAAGCTCTGTCGAGTGCCTGTTGCCAAAGGGCGACGGCTTTTTCCTTATCACCACAATGATAGTAGATGTCACCAGCATGTTCGAGCAAGACTGCCGACGTGTCGGAGTCACACTGCATGGTCTGGTCGATATAGATCTTAGCCTCGTTGTACCGTTGCTGCATGAACAGAATCCACGCGTAGGTATCAAGGAAGGTGGCATTCTTGGGTTCGGCCTTGATGGTGCGGTATGACATCTGCTCGGCCTTGTTCAGTTCACGACCCAGTTCACTGAGATAGTAGGCATAGTTGTTCAGACAGCCGATGTTGTCTTCTTTCCATACCAGACAAGAGTCGTAAGCAGCAAAGGCCTCACGATCCATGCCCTTTTGGTGCATGATATCGCCCATGACAGCATAGAAGTCGCTGACTATGGCGGGGTCGCTCTGGTCGGTGATGACATCGATACCGTTTTGGAAGGCGTTCAGCGCATCGTCCAACTGTTCTTTCTGATAGTAGGCAATGCCCTGGTAATAATAAAACGCCATCTCGTCAGGATTATACTGACGGGCATCACGACAAAGGGCAATGACACGGTCACGGTCCTCAGCCTGCCAGGCGTAGCTCACCAGTTGCAGACGGGCGGCAGCATTGTCAGGAGCAATGTCGAGTGCCTGTTCCAGCACCACCTTGATGCTATCCTGGGGCATCTTCTTCAGATTCATATAGGTGGCACAGAATAGCGCCATATCGGCATCCTGCTGTGGCATCTCGAGAATGCGGTGGAACAATTGCAGTACACGGGTGGAGTCACCTCCCGTCTGCTCGCTCTCGCCTATCAGTTGACGCAACAATGTCACACGGTCCTCCTGAGTAGAGTTTTTGTTAAGCAATATCCGTTCCCGGTATACTTCCGTCTGCGCCGAATCTTTATTATCATAATGGTAGGCCAGCAACCCCATCAGTGCATTACGGTTTTCCGGTTCCTGACGAAGGATCTCCTCATAGATTTGTTTGGCCTGTTTCTGTTGGCTGTTCTGATAGAGCGTGTTGGCATAGAGACAATGATAGTTCAGGTCGTTGGGATACTGATCGGCCAACTGCTTCATCTCGCTGATGGCCGACTTCTTGTCGCCCTTCTGGGTATACAGCTGACTCTTGGCATACGACAGGCGCTCGCTCTTGCCTTCAGCCACCTCCAATCGTCCTAAGGCCTGAATGGCGTGGTCGTAGTCCTCTAACTGTTCATAGAGCTGGATTAACATGCCCAACACATCCGTCCTGTCGTGGTTCACCTCATACAGCCGTTCCAACACCTCAGCTGCTTCAGCATACTGACGTTGTGAGATGTACGTCTCGCCCAATGTCTCCAGATAAGTGGCATTCTTGGGCTCCAACGATGAAGCCTTTTGGATGCAGTAGAGATGGCGGTCTTTGTCTTTCAGCGCACGATAATACTGTGCCAGATAGAAGTAAGCCTCAGAACGGGTAGAGTCGAGTTCTACACAATGACGCAGCAAGTCGAAAGCAGCATCATTGTTTCCCTTCTCCCGTTGGCAAATAGCATCCAAGAAGAAAGCATCGTACTTTCGCCCATCTTGGGCGAAAGAAAAATTAGGAATTAGAAATGAGAAAAATACTAAATGAGTAATGAGTAATGAGTAATGAGTAATGATGATTACCCTTGTCGCAACAATATCTGCGACCATTCTCGCCAAAGGCGATTTATATATTTGCAAAGTAATCATAATTACTAATTCCTAATTACTCATTTCTAATTATTTGACACCTGTATGACCATAGCCACCTTCGCCACGCTCAGTCTCATCGAGTTCCTCAACGACCACCAGTTCACCCTGTTCGTGACGGGCGATGACCATCTGGGCAATACGCTCGCCGTCGTTCACCACAAAGTCCTGTTGTGAGAGGTTAATGAGCACCACGCCTACTTCTCCCCGATAGTCTGCGTCTATCGTGCCCGGGGTATTCAGAACGGTGATGCCGTGCTTCAGCGCCAGTCCACTACGTGGACGCACCTGAGCCTCGTAACCTTCCGGCAATGCAATATGCAGGCCCGTCGGAATCAGTCGGCGTTCCAACGGATGCAATGTCACGGGTTCCTCCAGATTGGCCCTCAAGTCCATACCTGCACTTTGGGGTGTAGCATAGGCAGGCAACTGCTGGTGCCCGCGGTTCACAACCTTCACTGTAATCATCTTCTCAGAAACGTTTCTTACATTAATCGATGTGCAAAGGTAGTGATTAAAAATGAGAAATGAGAAACGAGAAATGAGAAATGCCCTTGGCTTGTTGTTTTTTAACATTTCTTCATTCCTCGTTCCTCATTTCGTATTCCTTATCAGTCGTGTAAGATCAGTGCAGACTGAGCACTTACCTCGGCTTGCTGACCTTCAAAGGTAGCAAGGCCCTTTTCGTTGATGACGCCATCCCGGCAAACAGCGACATAGGTGCCTTGTGGTATGGTCAGTTGCTGGGTTTTCTTCGATGCATTGAGGATGACGATGATGTTACGCCAATCATCGCGCCCTGCATAGTTTTTCAAGCGGAAAGCAACCACGCCCTTAGGAGTCTGAAGGAATTCCAAATGCTTGCGAACCAAGTCAGCATTGCCCAGGCGGAAGGCAGGATGATGCTGGCGCAGGGCTATCAGATTCTTATAGTAAGCAAACACCTGCGGATATTTCTTCTTGTTCGCCCAGTCGAGATGGTTGATGCTGTCCGGTGACTCAAAACTGTTGTGGACTCCCTTCTTATCGCGTAGTAATTCCTCACCACTAAGCATGAAAGGCACGCCTTGTGAAGTAAATACGGCAGTCTGTGCCAGCAAATCGAGGCGAATCAGTTCCTCTTGGCTGATGCCAGGGATGCTGGCTTTCAGTCGGTCGACCAAGCACATGTCATCGTGACAGCTGACATAGCTCATCATCTGGGTGGGTTCCACAGCCCATGGCTTTTCGGCGTAGTTGACCTTCTTCATCTTTACCTGAGGATGACGGATAGCACCTACGATGCCAAATTTCAACGACTCCTCCTCATTGACACCACCTAACCAACCTGGTTTGGTGTCGTCGGAGAACGGTCCGCGCAAGGCATCACGAATCTCGTCGGAGAATGCTGCGATACCCGGCATCTGCGAGATATTCGCCTTCAGACCCAGTTGTTCGCTGGGATAGGCACACTGGCCAGCACTCCAGCCTTCGCCATAGATAAACACTGAAGGGTCCTTCTCGTCGACCATCTGGCGGATCTGGTTCATCGTCTCGATGTCATGACACCCCATCAGATCGAAACGGAAACCATCGATATGGTATTCGTCCATCCAGTATTTCACGCTTTCCAACATAAAGCGGCGCATCATGGGTTTTTCGCTGGCTGTCTCGTTGCCACAGCCAGAGCCGTTGCTATAGCCCGATGGAGATTGCAACGCCACACTTTGACTATCGGTCAAAGAACCATCGGGAGTAGTGGCTGTTTTGCGATAGTAATAGTCGGGGTAGGTACGCTGGAAGTTGGAGTGTTCGATGTCGTAGGTATGGTTATACACCACATCGAGAATGACGCGGATGCCAGCCTTATGGAGTGCTTGTACCATCTGTTTGAACTCGCGGATGCGCACCTCAGGGCGATAGGGATCCGTCGAGTATCCACCCTCGGGAACATTGTAGTTGACGGGGTCATAACCCCAGTTGTACTGTGGTTTGTCAAGCTTGGTCTCATCGACAGAACCATAGTCATAGCTGGGCAGGATGTGGATGGCATTAACCCCTAACGCCTTCAGGTGGTCAATAGCCCATGGCTCCGTCAACGCCAGGAACTTGCCCTTGTTCTTGGCATCCTCGCGGGCGATGGAGAAGTCACGATGGTGCATCTCGTAAACCACGAGGTCAGCAGGAGATTTGCAGACGGGACGCCGGTCGTGTTCCCATCCTTCAGGATTGGTCTGTGTCATCGCGATGATGGCAGCACGCTTGCCATTGACTCCTACGGCCTTGGCAAACACACCCGGGCACTCGCCATGTCCCATGTCAAAGGTATAAAAACGCCCCAGCAAGTCGCCCTTCATTGTTGCCGTCCACAATCCGTCGACATACTGCATCTTGATGGTTTTCAGTGTTTTACCACCCAATCCCTCTTGGTAGATGCGAACCTTTACGTTTTTCGCATCTGCGGGAGCAAACAGCTTAAAGGTAGTCTTCTCAGGTGAATACGTCATTTCGTCGAAGCGGAAATCCTGAGCTGTTGCAAGGGTCGTCATTGTCATAAGCAATAGGAATAATACTAATTTTTTCATATCTGTTAAGTTTCTTGTTGTTTCTTACAATACTGCCATAGCTGGCGGTAAAAAGGATGACGCGTCATTGTCTGTCGGTTGCCTAGAATGATGACTTTCATACGAGCACGGGTAATAGCCACGTTCATGCGCCGCAGGTCCCGCAGGAAACCAATCTGTCCCTCGTCATTAGAGCGCACAAGGGAGATGACGATGACGTCGCGTTCCTGTCCTTGGAATCCGTCGACGGTATTGATGCTGATCTGTCGACGGAAAGGCTTGAAGTATTCCCGTTTGGTGAGCAGGCGTCGCAGATATTGCACCTGGGCACGATAAGGAGAAATAATGCCCACGTCAATCCGTTCGTCCAACAGGCGCTGTTTGCCGATACGTTCGAAATACTGTTGCAGGACATGCATGGTCAGCAGACCCTCGGCCTTGTTGATACGACCGTATGACTCACCGACGAACTCCTCTTTGAAGGACAGTTCGGAGGATTCGGACTGAGGCACGTCATCGGGGGAATCATTTCTCATTTCTAATTCTTCATTTCTCATTTCGCCAGTATCTATCCATTCCATCGGTGTGTCGAGGTCAAGGATCCCACGAAAACGCACCTCGGGAGCACTCTCGACCTGACCATTATAGAAGTAGTCGGACGAGAAACGCATGATGTCGTCGTTCATACGATACTGTATCCGTAGCAAGGTCACGGCTTCGGGATGCGTCTCGACGATACGTTCCATCAAGGTCTTAGCCAGTCCGGCCTTCATGGCGGCTATACTCTTGACCGTTGGCGGCAGTTGACAGTGGTCACCCGCCAGTACGACGCGACTGACACGACGCATGGGAATCCAGCAAGCAGCCTCCAAAGCCTGGGCTGCCTCATCGATGAACAGCGTACCATATTTCTGACCATCCAACAAGCGGTTGGCAGCACCTACCAATGTCGAGGCAATAACACGCGCCTCGCCAAAGAGTTCGCTGTTGATGCGGATCTCCAGTTCTGTGGCACGGCTTTTCAGACTCTCCAGTCGTTGGTGGTATTTCTCGTCGCCCCGTTTCCGATGACTGCGCAGGTCGCGGATGGCCTTACGCAATGCCCATAGCTGCGGATAGTCAGGGTGTCCTTCAAAGCGCCGCTCATAGGTAAACGACAACATCTTGTCGTTCACGCGCGTGGGGTTACCTATTCTTAACACATTGATGCCGCGGTCGACGAGTTTTTCGGATATCCAGTCGACAGCCATATTACTCTGTGCACAAACCAGCACCTGGTTCTCGCGCATCAGTGTCTCGCGAATGGCCTCCACCAATGTTGTGGTCTTTCCCGTTCCCGGGGGACCATGAACCACCGCCACATCCTTGGCACGGAGCACCTCGTTGACCGCCTCCTCCTGTGTCTTGTTCAAATACGGGAAATGCAACGGCTGAAAAGAAAAAGTTTCCGGTTTCTGATGAGGGGTGTAAAACAAGTCTCGCAGGTAGCCCAAACGACCTTTCCCTCGGATGGTACGATCCAGAGCCTCCATCATGAGGCGATAGCTGGTTTCGTCGAACGACAGCTGTACCCCCACCTTCTCTGTCCCTTGCAGATCAATGATACGGGTGTTGTCAGGTACGGTTACCACCATGCGATCGCCGTCAACATAGCTGACAACACCCGTAAAAGGGAAATAGCGGATGCCTGACGTTTCTGTTTCCGTAAAGAAGACGACAGAGCGTCCATATTCAAAGTTATGCTCAATATCCGTATCTGACGTGCGGAACACTTCCAACGCCAGTTGATTGAGCGAATTATAGTAGCTCTTGCTTATCCGGAGCGGCCACCAGGCATCACCTCGCTTCACCTTCCGTCCAATACCGATGGTCTCGGTCTGTTGGCGGTAGGCCTCCTTCTCAGTCTGATACTCTAACTGCAGTAAGAGTCGCTGTTGTTGGAGCGCTTGTATGACACTGGCGGTCTGCATCTGTTATTTGGCTAACAGCGATACGGCAAATCCACCACCAGGAGCCTCGGTCACTTTCAGCACATCGCCAGCCTTTACCACGCGCTTGGTGATGGTGTAGGCCTGAGGATTGGTATCGTAGTGAGCGTCCTTGGCATCAGCATAGATGGTACAGTCGTACTTACGGCCTTTCTCCAGGAAGTCGAGCTTGATGACACTCTTATGACCATTCTCGTCGCATTTGCCACCAATGAACCAGTTGTCGGTACCCTTGGCCTTACGGGCTACCGTGATGTAGTCGGCAGGTTCAGCCTCAAGGTAGATGCTCTCGTCCCAGTCGCAGGCCACGTCGCGGATGAACTGGAAGGCATCGTCGAACTTCTCGTAATTCTCGGGCAGGTCTGCTGCCATCTGCAGGGGAGAGTACATCGTCAGGTAGAGTGCCAGTGAACCAGCGATGGTAATACGGGCCCATGAGGTGTTGTTGCTCCACTCGGAGAGCTTAGTGACAAAGATACCAGGCGTATAGTCCATCGGACCACCCTGCAGGCGGGTAAACGGAAGGATACAGGTATGATCGGGACGCGAGCCGCCGAAGGCCTCATACTCTGTACCGCGGGCACTCTCGTTGCCGACGAGGTTCGGATACGTACGGCAAAGACCTGTAGGACGTGTGGCCTCGTGGGCATTCACCATGATATGGTGCTTGGCAGCTTCCTTCACCACATGCAGATAGTGGTTGTTCATGGACTGCGAGTAGTGATGGTCGCCACGAGGAATGATGTCACCCACATAACCTGTCTTCACGGCATCGTAGCCATACTTGTTCATCAGTTGGAAGGCGGCCTCCATGTGGCGCTCATAGTTCTGGGTAGAACTGGAAGTCTCGTGGTGCATCAACAGTTTCACGCCCTTCGAGTGCGCATAGTCGTTGAGCATCTTGATGTCGAAGTCGGGATAAGGCGTCACGAAGTCGAACACGTCGCGCTTCCACATGTTCGCCCAGTCTTCCCAACCAACGTTCCATCCCTCGACCAGCACTTGGTCAAGACCATTCTTAGCCGCGAAGTCAATGTAGCGCTTCACATTCTCGTTGTTAGCCTTGTGCGTACCGTTGGGCTTCACCTTGCTCCAATCGATCTGGTCCAGATGGATGCTGGGGAAGTCGTTGGTGTAGTGCCAACTGCCGCGACCTACAATCATCTCCCACCAAACACCACAGTATTTCGTGGGATGAATCCAAGAGGTGTCTTCGAGTTTGCAGGGCTCGTTGAGGTTGAGAATCAGGTTCGACGCCAGCATGTCGCGAGCATCGTCGCTGACCATCACCGTACGCCAGGGTGTCTCGCAAGGCGTCTGCATGGCCCCCTTCAGACCCGTAGCATCAGGTGTCAGATGGCTGACAAATGTAAAGGTAGCAGGCAAAGGATAATTCGACGGTTGGGGATTCGGCGTGTAGGCATTACTACTGCCTTCCAACTTTGTGGTCAGGGCTTCCGTCTCTGCATCGACCAGTTCCAGATGCATGGTCGCATAGTCGGCACAGGCTGCCTCGTGGATGTTGATATACAGGCCATCGGCACTCTTCATCTGCAGCGAGGTCTGTACACCTGTCGGCGAGAATACCGCCACTGAGGAGTTGCGCCAGTTGACTGCTTCCTTCATGCGTCCACGAATCTCGGAAAGGCGTGTCTCCTGCGTTTCTTGCTCCTGAGTATCATAATCGCCAGGCAGCCACCAAGCAGTGTGATCGCCAGCCATTGCGAACTCCGAACGTTCCTCTTTGATGAGGAAATAGTTCAGATCCGGTTGCTGCGGGAATTCGTAGCGGAAACCGATGCCGTCGTCGTAGACACGAAAACGGATGAGTATCTGCCGGCGGTGAACACGAGGTTGCAGTTGCATGTTCGGATTGTTAGAGCGTACCCCTTCGCGCCATTGTTGCGACAGAGTCGCTACATACTCTACATAGTGATTGCGGATGTCCTTGGTTTCGCCCCATACGGGTTGCCACGTCTCGTCGAAGGTACTCGTCTTTTCATCGACCAACGTGAAACCATTCATCAGGTCACGTTCGTTCATGCCCATCGAGGCGTGCTTGTCCTTGGCCAACTCCAGTCCGAGGTGCGAAGGACGTACCACTTCGCGACCCTTATAAGATAAGGTATAGGTAGGGCGTCCGTCCTCGACCGTAAAGTTAAGCACCATATTGCCATTGGGCGACTTCACTTCGGTCGCGTTAATGCATAATGCATAATGCATAATGCATAATAGGGTTGTGCAGGTTTGAAATAATTTATTCATGTTTATTGTCTAGTTGTTTATCATTATGCATTATGCATTCTTAATTATGCATTACTTTCTACCGCTTTGCGTGATTAATGTCTTTATGTTCTCATTGAATTCATCCTCCTTCATCAGTTGCTCGATGGTGAGGTGCATGCGATAGCGCCAATAGTGGCGGGGATTAGCCGGAATGTTGATACGCTCAGCATTCTGATCGGGCAGGCGCAGACGTTCATCGATAGACAGCCAGTCCTGCAACGACAGCAGACAGAGCATCGACGGAGAGGTCAGCTGACGACTCACAATATCCTTGGCCAACCAGCCCGGCAGCGGATGGGGGGCTGCACCGCCACGACGCAGTGACTCATTATAGTAAGCCTGCGTCTGTTCTTCGTCCTCATCCCACCACTGACGCAAAGTCGGCATGTCGTGCGTCGAGAAAGTACATACGCTGCGATAGGGGTTGCGCTTCAGCTTTCCGAAACGGATAGTGGGATCCTTCGGCATGGTCTGAATCTCGAGCGACAGGATACGGAGTTCGTTCATCACCCAGGGCACACAGTCGGGCACCATACCGAGGTCTTCAGCACAAACCAACATACGGGTGGCCTGCGTCAGACGGGGCAGTTTCTTCATGGCCTCCTGATACCAGAACTGGTTGTTGCGACGATAGAAATAGTCGTTGTAGAGGCGGTTGAAGTTATACTTCTCGCCCTCGTCCAGTTTCTGATAAGGCTCCTGATACTGCACGGCGATGCGCGGATGCCAGCGGTCGTTGCGCTTATGGTCTACGAGGAACAGGTCGTCGTGGCCATAGATGCCATAACCTTCAATCTCTTCACGACTCAATCCCAACGCCGGCGAGAACTGTCCTTCCAGTCCAGACTTCTGGGGTACGGGAATCTCCCAAATGCGGAAGAAGCCCAGCACGTGGTCGATACGATAAGCATCGAAATACTCCGCCATCTTACGGAAGCGGCGTACCCACCACTGACAGCCGTCTTTCAGCATCTCGTCCCAGTTGTAGGTGGGGAAGCCCCAGTTCTGACCATCAGCCGAGAACGGATCGGGCGGAGCTCCCGCCTGACCGTTCAGGTTGAAGTACTTCGGCTCCACCCAGGCTTCCACGCCGTCGCGGCTGATGCCAATGGGAATGTCACCCTTCAGAACTACGCGGTGCTTACGGGCATAGTCGTGAGCAGCACGCATCTGCTGATCGAGGTTGAACTGCACGTAACACCAGAAATCGTGTTCCTTTGAACTTTGAACTTTGAACTTTGAACTTTCCTTGGGCCACTTGCTAAAGTCTGCTGTGCCGTATTTGTCACGATTAACACAGAAGGCAGCATAGGGTTGGAGCCACTCTTTGTTCTGCTCGAAGAACTCCTTATAAGAAGCGCGACGCTTGACGGTTGTCCATTCCTGGGCAAACAGTTCCTGCAGATAGTCCATCTTGGCGCTGAACATACGTTCATAGTCAATCTGGGGCAGGGCGTTCAACTCCTGGCGCAACTGTTCGAAATGTGCTTTTCGTTTTTCATCTTTGATTTCAGGTAACTGTCTCAGGTCGGTATATTGCGGATGCAGGGCATAGATGCTAATCGAATTGTAAGGATAGCTATCCTGCCAAGTGTGTGTCATATTCGTATCGTTGATGGGCAATACCTGCAGGATGCGCTGCTGAGTTTTTGCCACCCAGTCGATCATCAACTTCAGGTCACCGAAGTCGCCCACGCCAAAGGAACCCTCACTGCGCAGCGAGAAGATGGGCACCACCGTACCGGCACCCTTCCAAGGATAGATGGGGAAATAGGCTTGTGAGAGTTCATAGACTATCACCTCGTCCTGTCCTATCTGCGGCACGTCGATAGAACGGTTGGCACCCTGTTCCCACATGAGTGCCTCCGCCTCGTTGCCGATGATAACGAACTTAAATTCAAAGCGTCCCATGGGCAGTTGCGAGGCATCGAGACTGACAGCCCACTCGTGATACTCATGTTCTGTCATCACAATAGCCTTTCGAGCATCCCAGGCACCCAACGAAGCCGGTTCGCCCACGATAGCCAGACGCTCTTCCTGTCTGAGCTGGGGTGCGCGCACCTTCAGACGGATGGTAGACTGGTATTCCGAACGCGTCGTCTTTTCGCGTTGACGGGCCATGACACACTCCGTAAAGGCAGAGCTGTACATGTAGGCATCTTCGGGAATGTCGATCCAATGGTCGTAAATCGTATAACGTGTTGCCTTCGTTGCAGCGAACTCCAGTCGGTGAGGCTCCACCTGCCATTCATGACGGGCTTCCTCATCGCCCCGCACGAGACTATAATAATAGTCCATATAGGTACCCGGCTTGACGGTCTTCGTCAGTTCCACGAACCAATGTTCCCCGTCGAGTGTCGTCATCTTATGCTGCGACACCTTTCCACCTTCCTCTTCAGGAAGAATATTCAACACCATATCTTCGCCGAAAGAGGTGCGATAATCCAGATTGAATAAGAGTTTCATAAGCGTATGTAATTTATATGTTGAATCGTTTTGTGCAATCGCTTGCATTATTTCTTATCTCGTATCACTGTCACGCAGGCAGCACCTACCACCAAGAGGACGGCTGCCACCAGCATCATAGACGACTGGTGACTTCCTATCAGTGAAAGGACCAGACCGCCACAAAGGGCAGCGACAATCTGCGGAATACAGATGGTGCCGTTAAACAGTCCGAGGTAAGCGCCCATATGGCCATAGCCCTGCAGGGCGTTGGTGACAAAGGTGAATGGCATCGCCAGCATGGCAGCCCATGCACAGCCTATCAGCAGGAAGGGAATGAACTGCAAATACTGGTCGTGCAGAAACGGTACCATACCAAATCCGACAGCTCCCAAGACCAGACTGATGGCATAAGCCAGTTTGGTGTTCTTAAACTGAGGCAGCACGGTAGCCCAGACGACAGAGCCTACGGCCTGTACGGCAAATAAGATACCTACCCAGTTGCCAGCCTCTTGGAATGGTTCGCTGGCAGGATCGGTTGTATCCCATACGGTTTCGGCAATAGCTCCTGTGGTGTAGTTCCACATATACAGGAACGCTGCCCAGCAGAAGAACTGCACCAGTCCGACTTTCCAGAAGGTAGAGGGAGCATTCTTCAACAGCGTAATCCAGTTGGCGCTCTCTTCTTTTTCTTCTGAAACAGGATTATATTCTGCGTAATCCGTCGGATTCCATTCCTTCACCTTCGACGTGGTATAGATGACACAAAGAATCAGAATGGCAGCACCGATATAGAACGACCAGATGACACTGTCGGGAATGACGCCTTTCTCGGCGACATTGCTGATACCAATCCACGTCAGCACAAAGGGAAATACGAAACCCACGACCGAGCCAGCATTGCAGAGGAACGACTGGATGCTGTAGGCCTTGGCCTTCTGCTCTTCGTTCACCATGTCGCCCACCATCATCTTAAACGGCTGCATGGCCATATTGATGCTGGTGTCGAGGAACATCAGCGCAATCAGTCCGAAAAGCATGGCAGCTCCCACTGTCAGTCCCAGCGAACCGGCATTGGGCAACAGACACATCACCAGCACAGCGGCAGTGGCTCCTATAAATAAATAAGGTATACGACGTCCGAAGCGCGTCCACGTCTTGTCGCTCAGCGTTCCGACAATCGGTTGCACAAGAATACCCATCAGCGGGGGCAATATCCAGAAATAGCTCAGGTTGTGGGGATCGGCGCCCAATGTGGCGAAAATGCGTGAGATGTTAGCAGATTGCAAAGCATAGGCTATCTGCACACCAAAGAATCCGAAACTCAGGTTCCAGAGACTCCAAAAAGGTAAATTCGGTTTTTGTTTCATACTTTTAATGCATAATTAATAATGCATAATGCATAATTATTGTTTTGATGTTTTTATAATTGACATTAATAATTTCAACAATTCTTGACAATCTTTTCTTCACATAAATATTTATATAGTTTTACACATCTGAGTGCAAAAGCATAACTTTTAGAAACAACAATATTTTCTTCTTTTGTTTTCATTTGCTACTTTAATTATGAATTATGCATTATTAATTATGCATTATCTTGTTGTTCCTCGAACGACGAGGCGGGTGCGGACGATGCGGCGTTCTGCCTTTTCGCGAGGAATCGTTCCCTCCACCTGACCAATCAGGATATCGGCAGCCTCCTCGCCCACCTTCACACCACGCTGTTCGATGGTGGTCAGCATCGGGTCACAGGCAATGGCACGATAGCCATTGGTAAAACCACAGATGCTGATATCCTCGGGCACCCGGAACCCCATGCGTTTGGCTGTATACAAGATACCGATAGCCGTATCGTCGTTGACGGCAAAGAATCCGTTGGGAGGCGTCTCCATTTGCAGCAGTTCCGGAGCGATGATTTCTGCATCAGCCCTATTGTCGCAGATGCGTGTCAAAGCCTCATCGTAAGGAATGCCGTGTTTCAGCAGTGCATCCTTATAGCCATTAAAGCGGTTCTTCGATATCTCCAGCGTCATCGCCGACCCGAAGAAGGCAATGCGGTCGCACCCCGTTTCTATCAGGTGCGTCACGCCTGTATAGGCCCCCATATAGTCGTCGACTACCACGCGGCTCGCGTTCACGCCCGTACATATTCTATCATAGAACACCAGTGGCATGCCGGCATTCATCAGTTGCTGGAAATGCTGATAGTTCTTCGTATCCTTGGCCTGCGACACAATGACGCCACATACCTTTTTCTCGTAGAACCACTGACAGACATCCACCTCGCGCTCGTATTGCTCCTGGCTCGTTGCTACGAGTATGCGATAGCCACGTTTGGCAGCCTCTTCCTCAATACCAGCCAGCACTGAAGCAAAATAATAGTGTACGAAGTCGGGGACGATGACGCCAATGACCTTGATGGGTTGCACTCTCGAGCGGCGCAGCGACTCTGCCAGCACATTCGGGATGAAGTTATGCTCGCGGGCATACTGCTGAATGACAGCCCGCCGCTCTGCCGAGATACGGGGCGAATTCTTCAGTGCACGCGACACTGTAGCCACGCTGATACCCAGCTCGCGGGCTATGTCCTTCATTGTCAATGGTGCATGATCTTTCATCAGGTTTTCAGCTTTTGAGTGCAAAGTTATGAAATAATATTGTTCATTGTTTCTTTACCTTATTTAATTATTAATTTACATCAATGCAAACGTTTGCATATTCTATATAACGTATTTATTTCAAAAAAAGTATCAACGTAATCAAAAAATTCTTACCTTTGCGCTTGATTTAAATCAATCCCGTTGGATTATTGAGAACTTGAATAGTATACTAACTTTAAAAATTAAAAGATGAAGCAAGTAAACATTAAGATTCCGTTTAGGATGCTTGCCCTTTTATTTGGGCTATTCCTATCGGTAGGTGCCTTTGCTCAGATTGAAGTCAAAGGCCATGTGAAAGATGCTCAGGACGAACCGATTATCGGTGCGACGGTACGTGTAGCGAACACACAAATCGCTACCGTTACGGATTTCGACGGTAATTTCGTCCTCAAGGCCAATCAAGGCGCTGACATCACCGTCAGCTACATCGGTTATCAGACAGCAACCGTGAAGGCAGCCCCCAACGTGGTGGTTGTGTTGCAGGACGACGCTGCACTGCTGAACGAGGTGGTAGTCATCGGTTATGGTGTCGCCCGTAAGAACGACCTTACAGGTTCTGTAACAGCCATCAAGCCCGATGAGAAGAACCACGGTTTGATTGTCAGTGCTCAGGACATGATGCAGGGTAAGATTGCCGGTGTGAACGTGACCAGCGATGGTGGTACCCCTGGTGGAAGCAGTACCATCCGTATTCGTGGCGGTTCGTCACTGAACGCTTCTAACGACCCGTTGATTGTGATTGACGGTCTGGCTATGGACCGCCAGGGTGTGAAGGGTTCTCCCAACGCCCTGTCGATGGTTAACCCGAACGATATCGAGTCGTTCACCGTGCTGAAGGATGCTTCAGCTACTGCTATTTATGGTAGCCGCGGTTCTAACGGTGTCATCATCATCACCACGAAGAAGGGCCGTCAGGGTCAGGCTCCGAAGGTGAGCTACAATGGTAACGTTTCCTACTCTGTGAAGCGCAACAAGCTCGACGTGCTCGATGGTTACGAGTATCGCAAGTTCATCCTCGACTACTATGGCGATGACTCTCAAGCAGCTCAGCTGTTAGGTCTTGGCAATACCGACTGGCAGGACGAAATCTTCCACTCTGCCATCAGCAGCGACCACAACATCACCGTTCAGGGTGGTCTGAAGCACATGCCTTACCGCATCAGTGCAGGCTATACCGACCAGAATGGTATTCTGAAGACCTCTAACTTCCAGCGTACCACAGCCAGTGTGACCTTGAACCCCTCGTTGTTGGACGATCATCTGAAGTTCAATATCAACGGTAAGTTCATGTACTCTCACAACCGCTATGCTAACACGGGTGCTATTGGTGAGGCTGTCCGCTTCGACCCGACCCAGTTCGTTACCAGCAACTGGCCGGAGTATAGGGATTTCCGCGGTTTCTACCAGTGGGGTGGCGATGGTTCTGCCTATAACGACTACACCATCGACCGCGCTATCATCGCTACCGGTCCTGGCAAGAACCCCGTAGCCATGCTTCACGAGCGCAACCAGCGTGCCAACTCATACGACTATATTGGTAATGTAGAAGTAGACTACCAGATTCACGGTTTCGAGGATCTGCGCCTCCATGCCAATGCCAGCGGCGACTGGGCCAACGGTAAGGAGATGACCGACCTGGCTCCTTGGGGCTCATCAAGCTATTATTATGGTAACAGCGGTTTCTCGAAGGAAAGCAAGTACAACCTGACCTTCTCGGCCTACGCACAGTACTATAAGGATTTCCTGAAGACCCAGCACTTCGACATCATGGTGGGTTACGAGTGGAGCCACAATAAGTATTGGGGCAATTCAGCTTACCAAAGCCTCTATCCGCAGACCTATGGTACGTCGCTCGTCGATGGCAAGGTGGTCGACGATCCTACTTTGGCTGCTCTGCGTGGCACACCCTTCTCGTCGAGTGCCAGCGAGTGGAAGCAGGAGAGCTATCTGGTATCGTTCTTCGGACGTGCCAACTATATTGCCTTCGACCGCTATATGGTTACAGCCACTGTCCGTCGCGACGGTTCCAGCCGTTTCAAGGAGCACTGGGCAACATTCCCCTCTGTAGCTCTCGGTTGGAAGATCAACGAAGAGGCCTTCCTGAAAAACGTCAAATGGATGGACGAACTCAAGCTTCGTCTCGGTTGGGGTAAGACCGGTCAGCAGGACGGCATCGGTAACTACAACTACTTTGCCACCTACAATGTCAATACCACCAGCACCAATGGTCGCTATCCGATTGTGGGTATCAACGATGCAGGTGTGCTCTATCGCCCAGATGCTTACAACCAGGATCTGAAGTGGGAAACCACAACGACCTGGAATGCCGGTTTGGACTTCAGTTTCTTCCACAACCGCTTGAGTGGTAGCGTAGATTACTACTATCGTAAGACCACCGACCTGATCAACGATGCTACCGTATCGGCAGGTTCTAACTTCCGTAACCAGGTGAAGAGCAATATCGGTTCTTTGGAGAACAGAGGTATCGAGGCCTCTCTGACTGTTCGTCCCATCCAGACAGAGGATGTGCAGTGGGAGGTTACTGCCAACTTCACCTACAACAAGAACAAGATTACCGAGCTGACTGGCGAGGGCGACATCATCATGACTGGTGGTATCAGCGCTGGTACCGGTAACCAGATTCAGGCACATGCCGTAGGCTATCCCGCCAAATCATTCTATGTGTTCCAGCAGGTTTATGATGCCGATGGCAAACCCCTTGAGGGCGTTTATGTCGACCGTAACGCTGATGGCGTCATCAACGATGCTGACCGTTATTTCTACAAGAGCCCCGCAGCTCCTTACACTGCTGGTCTGAGTTCACGCATTCAGGTGAAGAACTGGGACCTCGGCTTCGGACTGCGCGCCAGCTTCGACAACTATGTATATTGGGATCGCGGTGCAGGTTTCTCGAACGTCGCCATGCGCTATGACGCATCGTTCAATTACCTGCAGAACGTCACTCCCGAGGCTGTCAGAAACGGATGGACAACCTACGATTACGTCAAGACCGACTACTTTGTTCGTAACGGCTCTTTCCTGAAGTGTGACAACATCACATTGGGCTACTCTTTCGACAATCTCTTCAAGGGCGGCAACTACAACGGTCTCGCAGGCCGCATCTATCTGGCTGCTACCAATGTGTTTACTATCACCAAGTATGATGGTCTGGATCCTGAAGTATTCGGTGGTATCGACAACGAGATTTATCCTCGTCCGTTTACCCTCCAATGCGGTCTGAACCTGAACTTCTAATCAAGGTGTAAAGGTAAAAAAGTAAAAAAGTAAAAAATACGATTATGAACTTAAGATATTTCAAAAATATAATTCCCGTTGCAGCAGTAGCTTTTGCTGTGGCAGGACTGAGTTCTTGCACCAAAGACCTGGATGTCACGCCTATCGATCCCAGTTCTACGATGACTCCCAGCGAGCCGGAACTCTTTACGAAGTGCTATGCTACGATGGCTCTTTCGGGTAACTATGGCGGCGATAGCGATGACTGCGACATTGACCGTCTGGACGGTGGTACTACTGGTTTTGCCCGTCAGTTGTGGAACTCCAACGAGCTGACCACCGATGAGGCCATCTGTGCCTGGGGTGACCCCGGTATCCCCGAATTCAACTATAATGGTTGGGGTTCCAGCCATCCTATGCTCGAAGGTTTCTACAACCGACTCTACACCAGTATTGCTTTCTGCAACCACTATCTGGATGTCTGTGCCGGTGCCGACGCAGCCCGCGAGGCTGAGGTTCGTTTCCTCCGCGCCATGTACTACTATCATCTGATGGATGCCTTTGGTAACGTGCCGTTTGCTACGACACTGATGACGACTCCTCCTCCCCAGATTCAGCGTGCTGAACTCTTTGCTTGGATTGAGACCGAGTTGAAGGAGTGTGTTGGTCAGATGCAGAGTCCCCAGGCCCGTAAAAGTTCGGATGCCGGCTATGGTCGTGCCGACCAGGATGCTGCCAACCTGCTGCTGGCCCGTCTCTACCTGAATGCTGAGGTTTATACGGGTACTGCCCGTTGGGCTGAGGCCAAGGAGTATGCCGAGAAGGTCATCAACGGTCCTCACAAGCTGTGGACTCAAGGCACAGGCAAGTGGAGCGCCTACCAGATGCTGTTCATGGGTGACAATGGCGAAAACGGAGCTTCTGTCGAGGCCATTCTGCCACTGTTATGCGATGGTTTGCTGACCACCAGCTATGGTACTTCTATGTTCCTGATGTCGGCTGCTTGGAAGGACGATATGGATGTCGATGGCGACTTCGGTATGGTAGGTAAGTTCTGGGCCGGTAACCGTGCTCGCCGCCAGTTGGTCGAGAAATTCTTCCCCAATGGCGATGCTCCCGCTGCCAACATTCATGATATGGCTGTTGCTGCCGGCGACGACCGTGCCCTGTTCCATGGTATCGACCGCACCTTGGCTGTCGAGACTCCTGGTGAATTTGCTTCGGGTTTCTCCGTGGGTAAGTTCCGCAACACCTACTCTACCGGTGCTACACCTCGAAGTACGGCTTTCCCCGATGCCGACTTCTTCCTGATGCGTTCGGCCGAGGCTTATCTCATTGCTGCCGAAGCTGATGCACGCATCAATGGCGGTACAACCAGCGCCACGGGTGCCAACTACATCAACGCACTGCGTCAGCGTGCCCACACAACGACCGTGAGCACCTACAGCCTGCAGCAGATTCTCGACGAGCGCGCTCGTGAGCTCTATTTCGAGGGCCATCGTCGTACCGACCTCATCCGCTACGGATACTATGGTGGAGCCAACAGCGGCAACTACGTTTGGGAATGGAAGGGTGGTTCACAGAATGGTGCCAGCCTGCCCGCCTATCGCAACCTGTTTGCTCTTCCTTCGTCTGACATGACAGCTAATCCTAACCTGAAGCAGAACGAGGGCTACTAAAGAGTTAAGAGTTAAGAATTAAGAGTTAAGAATTAAGATTATGAAGACAATATTCAAATCAACAATACTGCTGGCCGTTGCGAGTCTGTCGCTCTTTACCTCGTGTAAGGACGACCGCGATTCGAACCCCACTGTGGCTCAGCCTACGACGTTTGTGCTTAACAACATCGACATGGCTGGCAATGTGGACCTGGAGAAGTCTACTACTGTGACGCTCACCTGGTCGCAACCCACTCCATACAATAATTTCAACGCTCCTGTAGTTCCCACCTATTGGGTAGAGATGTCGCCCACGGGCGAGTTCACCCAGGCCTTCGACATCAATGCCGACGACAACAGCGGTGCTGACTACTTCGTACTCGACGAGACGTTCAGCAACGGTAAGGGTGCAGAAATCAATACCCAGACCGTGAACCGCTCTATGCTGCAGATTCTGGGTTGGACCGAGGCTACTGTTCCTGCCACCCAGCCGCTGTTCGTCCGCGTGAAGTCTGCCTTGCGCGATGCTTCGTTCAACGAGTATGGCGTCATCTACTCTAACGTCATCAACCTGACGACCGTTCCGTATTATGTCGAGCTGAAGCCCGCCGATCCTCAGATCTGGTGGCTCATCGGTGCCGATATTGCTGACGGCTCTTGGGGTGGCGACATCGGTAAGTGCGTTATCCCGATGCAGACCATCGACGGCTTCGAGTACGACAAGAAGACCGGTGGTGGCGAAATCCAGTGGATTGGCTATCTGGGCGGTAACGGCTTCAAGCTCCGCGGTGCACTCGACGATGGTTGGGCATCACAGTGGGGTCAGGGCGACGCCTTCGGCACATACGTGAAGAACGACGGCGGTTCAGGCGACATCAAGGTTCCTGCTGCTGGTCTTTACACCGTCACCTTGGACACCAAGAACGACAAGCTGGACATCGCAGCTTACGACGGTTCTGCACCGGTTTATAGCGGAATGGCCATCTCTGGTTCGTTCAACGACTGGAGCGACACCGACATGACACCGTGCTCTACCGGTTGGGAGAACCACGACTGGTACATCACCTACAGCTTCGCTGCTGGCGACGAGGTGAAGGTCAAGCAGGCCGGTTCTTGGGACTTCAACAAGGGCGGTGCGTTCGTCAGCTACTCTGAAGGCATGTATGTCTACGGTATCAGCAACGGTCCTAACCTGGTAATTCCTGAGGCAGGTACCTACATGATCATCTTCAACGATATTACGGGCTACATCCGTTTCATCAAACAGTAATTTTTAGCGTTTACGATTATGATTAAGAAAATATTAACTATGATAGCATTTGTAGCGTCGGTAGCAGCTTGCACCGACGACTACAAAGACTGGTTGAGTCCTCAGGTCGTACCCCAGCCTGAGACCGTCACCTTCGGCGACGGAAGTGTCCGTACGGAAGGCGTTATCGACCTCAACACCGTCACGACAGAATTTGTGAAGGTTTGCACCATCACGGCTCCGACGGCTTCGAAGGAAGGCTTCGAGCCCTCTTACACCCTCAACATCGGCGATGTCGTCTATGAAATCGGTGCCGACGGTCTGATGTCTGCTGCCGATCTTCAGGCAAGCATCGTTGCCATCTACGGCAACTGCCGCCCTGTGCAGCGCGACGTCCAGGCTACCGTTAGCATGTGGCTGGGCAATGGTGTTACTACCATCAAGACCGCCACGTCGGCTCCCTTCTCCATTTGGGCCATTCCTGAGGCTCCTGTCATCGAGGCTGCCTACTATCTGACTGGATCTATCAATGGTTGGGACAACACCGACACGACCTACAAGCTCACCAACGACGGTAGCGACCCGTACGACAATCCCACCTTCAAGTTGCGCATCCCCGCTCCCGAGGATGGCAGCAACGTCGAGTTCAAGATGACTCCTGAGAGCGGACTCGGTGGCGACTGGAGCGGCTGTCTGGCAGCTGGCAGCGAGGAAGGCCGTTTCAACTACAAGAACGATGGTGGCAACCTCGTCATCACCGCCGATCCCGATGCACTCTACTACGACCTCACCTTCAACATGCTCGACCAGACTTGGTCGGCTGCACCCGTAGGTTTCAACGAGTTCATCTACGAGATTGGTAACGAGAGCGGCTGGAGCGAGAACCATCCGTTGCACGGCAATGGCCTCGGACAGTACAGCGCCGTCATCTGGCTGAATGGCGAGTTCAAGTTCAAGCCCAATAAGGACAACTGGGACGGCGACTGGGAGAAAGCTTCCGGCGATGCTACCAGCGGTACGCTGACCACCGACGGCGGTCCGAATATCGACGCCGTAGCTGCTGGCTTCTACTTCGTTCAGGTCGACCTGAAGGAGATGACCTATAAGCTCACGCCTGTCACCGCTATCAGCATCATCGGTTCCGTTCGTGGCGCTTGGGACACCGACGTCGACATGACCTACAACGAGATCATGAAGTGCTGGGAGGCTCGCGAGACCCTCAAGGCCGGTGAGTTCAAGTTCCGTCTGAACCACGACTGGGCTGTCAACTGGGGTGGTACCTTCGACGACCTCGTTCAGGATGGTCCTAACCTGCAGCTCGAGAAGGACGGTGCTTATGTCATCCGCCTGTTCCTCAGCGACGAGACTCCTGCCCGCTGCACCGTCAAGGAAGACAACGGCTATCCCGACAACTTCTACGAGATTGGCAACGAAGGCGGCTGGAGCACCAACCACCTGCTGCTGGGCGACGGCAACGGCAAGTACCAGGGCTACTACTGGCTCGACGGTGAGTTCAAGTTCAAGCCCAATGCCGACAACTGGGACAACGACCTCGAGTATGTCAGTGGCGACACCACCAGTGGCTCGCTCACCGACGCCGGCGGTCCGAACTGCCCCGATCCGGGTGCTGGCTTCTACCAGATCAACCTCGACTTCGCCAACATGCACTACAACCTGCTGAAGATTGAAAGCATCAGCATGATTGGTGGCTTCAACGAGTGGAGTTCTGACCTGGAGATGGAGTACAACAAGGACGCTGGTTGCTGGGAAGTCACTACCGATAAGGTTTCGGGTGAGTTCAAGTTCCGTGCCAACCACGACTGGGCCATCAACTGGGGTGGCACTGAGAACGACCTCGTGCAGGACGGAGCAAACCTCAGCATCGAGGCAGGAACCTACAAGTTCCAGCTCTACATCAGCTACGCTGGCAATAACAAGGTTGTGATTACCAAGCAGTGATTCTAATAGAGTTAAGAATTAAGAATTAAGAGTTATTATGAAAAGAATCATCAATATCCTCGCCGCTGTGGCACTCCTCTGTGGAGTGTCCACCGCTGCGCAGGCACAGAGTGTAGAGGATAACTATCCCTACAACTTCATCACCATTCAGGGTGGTGGACAGGGTACGTTCACGAACTACAAATTCAACAAGCTCCTCACGCCGCAGGTCGCCCTCTCAGCCGGTCGCTACTTCAATTCGAAGGTCGGTGCCCGTCTGCACGTGCAGGGCTGGCAGGTCAAGGGTGCCATCACCGACACCTATAAGTTCAAGGCCATCACCGGCGACATCGACCTGCTCATGAACATGACCAACATCATCAATCCCCGTCGCACCTGCGACGCCTTCGACTGGGTCATGCTGCTCGGTTTCGGTGTGAACTACGGCTGGGGCTTCGACGAGTTCAACAGCCAGAACAATGCGTTGGCCATCAATCCCAACCCCTATTACTGCGGCACCAAGCACAGCACGTACAACATGCGCCTCGGTACTCAGTTCAACTTCAACCTGTCAAGAAATTTTGCCATCGGTCTTGAAATCGACGGCAACATGAAGAACGACGAGTTCAACCTGAAGCGCAACTACAATCCCGACTTCCAGCTGTCAGCCCTCCTGGGTCTGACCTTCAAGTTCGGCCACCCCGAGAAGAAAGTCGTCGTACAGTCCGTGCAGCAGCAGGAGGTTACTGAGACCTACTACGTCGACGAGCCTTATACGGAGACTGTGAAGAAGCAGCGTCCCGTCGAGAACGTCGAGATGTCGAAGATGGAGAAGGTGGTCTACTACCATATCAACGTCAGCGACGTTGAGCAGGCTCAGGGCATCGATGCCGCCGTCAAGGAGGCTGCCGACCTGATTAAGACCGACCCCGACGCCAAGATTGTTGTCACGGGCTATGCTGACAAGGGCACTGGTAATGCCAAGATCAACCAGCGCCTCTCCAAGCAGCGTGCCGAGGGCATCACCGCCAAGCTGGTGAAGATTCATGGCATCAACCCCGCCAACATCACCACTTCGTGGAAGGGCGACACCGTTCAGCCGTTCTCTGAGAACGACAAGAACCGTTGCGTCATCATTACTGGCGAGGGCAAGTTCAAGGTCACCAAGTACGAAACCTACGAGGAAGTTATCGAGAAGACTCGTAAGGTCGCAAAGACCCGCACCGTCCTCAAGTAACTGCTGGCAAATTTATCTCATAAGTCGGACTGCTCATGACGAGCGGCCCGACTCTTTTGCAAACGAATGGAACAATATCAGAGTAGGAATACATTTCTTGTGTCACGGGCATTCAAGGGTTATGTCCTGGCTTCGGTCCTCACATCGGCCGCTATCCAGACGGCCAGCACGTTCGATGCCGTGATTCTTGCACAATGCGTGGGGGCAGAAGCGGTGTCGGCCAGCAGCATCATCATGCCTGTCGAGATTGCTTTCAGCTGTGTGGGACTATTGTTGGCCTATGGCGCCAATGCCATGGTGGCACGTGCCTTAGGGCGTCACGACCGGGAGGAGGCTTCAGCCGTCTTTTCCACGACGATAGCTTCCATCCTGATTGTCGGCGGATTCTTTTGCCTGCCGATGTATTCCTTCCTTCCTGCTATTGCGCGATTCCTGACGGACGACGAGACCCTGTATACCTTGACCTACGACTACCTCAGCGTCTATTCTCTGGGAGCCTGGCTCGACATGCTTGCTACGGCATTCTGTCTATTTGTGGCTACTGACGGCCAGCCGAAGTTTGCCACACAGGCTGCTATCGTCGGTGTGGTGGTGAATATTGTTTCAGACATTGTGACGATAGGTATGCTGGGTTGGGGCGTGAAGGGTTCTGCCGTCGGCTTCCTGTTGCAATATGCCGTCTGTGTGGTGCTTCTGGGATTCTATTTCCGCAGTCCGAAGTGTTCCTATAGTCTGCGACTGCCTGGACGCGGGCTCTGGCAGATGATGTCGCAGAACATGAAAGAAGGCCTGGCAGTATTTATCAATAACATCCTGATAGCCGCCAGCATCTTTATTATTAATGTCATATCCTACAATGCCTTGGGCGAAGGCGGTCTGTTCTGCTGGTCCGTATGTCTGCAGGTATTAATGGTAGCCGCAGTAGCCATCAATGCGGTTATGGAGGGGTTGATGGCCATTGGTGGCGTGATGGTGGGAGAGCACGACCTGCGCGGACTGGGCATACTGGCCAAGAAGTCGTTGCCGGCCATCTGTACGCTGATGATCCTGCTGATTATCCCGATGTGGATACCCGACTGCTGTGCCACGCTGTTCGGCGAAGACGAGCCTTCGATGATGGACGAGGTGAACCACGTGCTGCGCATCTTCTCGCTGATGTTGATTCCGTTTTCATTGACACTGGTCCTGGCAGCCATCTATCAGGTGCTGGAACTCGCCAAGCTCAATGTCGTTGTCACCGTAGGCCAACTGGTGGTCATGGTGCTGACCCTTTGGCTGCTGTCAGTCTATGCGCCAGACTATTTCTGGTGGGGATTCCCCCTGTCAGCCTTCCTCTTCGTCGTTGGCCAGTTCGTCAACTCCTACATAGCCTATCTGAAAACCCATGGCGCCCTGTCGCCACTCACGCTGGTGCCTTATAGCACAGGTGGCAGTTCGCTCGACTGCTCGGTCCGTTACCAGTCTGACGACGTTTTCAGCGTACTCCATCAGTTGGACGATTTCCTGAAGCAGTCGGGCATCAACCCCAGCAGCATCTTCAAGCTGAATCTCTGCTGCGAAGAACTGATGACAAACATTTCCAACCACTCAACGGGTCGTGTCACCCACTATTCGTTCGACCTGTATGCCTATGTCGACGACGGTACAGCCTATGTAACGCTGAAGGATGCCGGCCGGCCGTTCAACCCGCTTCAGGCAGGCAAGATGGCCGATTCGCACATCGGCCAGGAAGGCTATCAGCATCTGGGCCTTCGTCTGGTCAACAGCATCATCGACGACATCAGCTATCAGTACATGTACGGCCTGAACGTCGTCTTCCTCAAGGCGTAACCCGAAGCGCGTCCATTCGTCGAGTGCACTATTCCAAACACCTCACCTCCTACTTCAACCGTTAGGAAAGCCTTTGTACAGAGGGAGTTTGGTCAAGTAGGTGTTGCCAGAACACCTACTTGACACCTACTCCACACCTACTTGTTTTATGCGGCCTTCAGCGGAATGACTTTGTAGAACACTACATTGTCCCGCTTGCTGTGCTCGTAACCCAGCTCCTTCATGGCGAAACCCACATGGATCTTCGTGCTGTGATTCACCTTTACCGACGGATACTGCTTGCGGATCAACTCCAGCATCTGCGTGCTGTTCATCGTCTTCACCTTCTCGCCGTCCTTGGGCTTGCGGAAGCAGGCAGCAATAATCTCTGCCAAGTCCTGCTGGCCCATAAACTCCTGGTTCAGCTCCTGAATGCGGGCCACCTCGTCGTTGTTGAACCAATACGGCGCTCCCTGTTCCATCACCTCGTACACCAGCTGAGCGTACAACTGCTCATAGTCGATGTCACCCGAGTTGTCGATCAACAGCCCGTCAGGAATCCTCACGCAGATGTAGCGTCGGCTGCCCGTCGCATCCGACAGCGGACGGGGATTGTTCGTCGTTGCCGTAAACGAGGCGTAACGGGGACGGTCGGTCTGGGCATCACCGTAGATTTTGCGTCCGTTCACCTTGTTCTTCGACAGCAGCTGCTTCAGCGCCGACTGCTGGCTGGGACGGATGGCCTCCAGCTCGTCCAGGTTGACCAGCAGGTTGTTCGTCAGCGCCATCTCCTTGTCGAACTTGTTCGACAGGTTCAGATGGTCCAAGTAGTACTGACGCAACTGCTGGGGCAACAGTCGGCGGAGGAAGGTCGTCTTTCCGCAACCCTGGGCACCAATCAGCGTAGGCACGCACTCGTTGCCGTGCAGCGTGTCCAGCTGCAGCCAATGGGCCACCGCTGCTCGCAACCATATACTAAGGTACGCGAGCTGCTCGGAACTGATGCCCGGAATGCGGCTGAACAGCTGGGCCACGTGGTTCTGGCCGTCCCACTGGGGCAGGCGCGTCAGGTAATCCTTGATGGGGTCGAAGGCCGGAACTTCTTCGGAGTTGATATACTCCTCGATGTCCGTCCTGGGACTCTTCCCCTCGCAGATGTCCTCGCGCTTGGCCTTCAGCACCATGCTGTTCAGCGCCAGCTCCGTCAGCGGACGGAACACGGGCTCCGCCCCTTCTGCAGGTAATTTTTCGGCAAATTCCACTTTCCCACTCAACACATTCCTGCGGAACAGGTAGTGGTCGTTCAGGAACTGCTCTGCCGCAAGCAGTCCTTCCAGCGAAGCGTTCATAGCTTCTCCATTCACAAGTAATGTCTCACTCATAATCGCTTTCAAGATTTCTAATAGTTAGTAAACTAGTTAAATAGGCCTTGGTGTGTTCTTCGCCTATATGCACCCAACGCTCGATGCACGTTGCAAAGGTACGAAAAATAATTTGCGCTCAAAAGAAATTTCCCCAAATTCCGTCTAAATAAATGTTAATTTAACAAATAAGCAGGCCAAACGGATAACGAAAATAGTTTACACAAGTAAATTGGAATCAAGATGATATATACCAACCGGGATATGTTCCCAGCCTTGGGAAAAATTGCGCCCTGCCCAGAGCGCAAATTTTTCATAGTATAAACGTAGAATCTTAATCTCCAAAACGTGACGAAACAACCATGAAAAAAACGTACATTATTTATCCGTCAAAAAACGACAAAAATTTTAATATTAACAGGTGATATTGCTACCATTAATGCTAGCAATTGTTACCATTAATGGTAGCAATTACATTTCCAAGTAGGTGTGCAGTAGGTGTTAAGTAGGTGTTTTGCCAACACCTACTTCTCCGCAGCCCCTCTTCACAAAGCATTTCCCAACGACTCAAGTAGGAGGTGAGGTGTATACATATACACCGTTTGCATAAACATCCACCCAAACACCCGCCCCATCCGCTTAAGGGAACTAAACGGGCCGCTTAAAGGAAGTAAACAGCCTGCTTACTACTACTAAGCTGCCCGTCTACTCCGACCTCCTTACGACTGCATAAACATGCAGAACAACTGCCCATTCCCTAGAACCCAGTACTGCCCTAGGCGGAGAATTTCTCCGGACGGCGCGCAGACATTCTTCGGACGGAGCATAGAAATTCTCCGCTCCGTCCGCCATCGGCTTCGTCTGCAGAGACTGTCGATTCATTCTGTCTTATACTGGAATAACTTGACACTCTTTTCGCCATAACAAAAGTAATAAGTTATGTCAAATTCTAAAAACATTCGTTACAGTGACGAGTTCAAATTAAAAGTGTTGAGTGACTACTACAGTAGT
>JAEEGH010001843.1_pt1 | contig 59550 bp, 47 predicted proteins | sample 9134181 | NCBI WGS metagenome assembly JAEEGH01 (sample SAMN16246544, study PRJNA631951) | gut metagenome | biome: gut microbiome; feature: rumen; material: DP-attached | host: Bos | place: Iran: Karaj | collected 2018-10
TTCAAGCCCGGCATCCATAGCAAGAATCTGATGCCGGCGCTCCAGAGCCCCTGGTTCGCCCCGCACGTGATAGTCTATATGTTCGCCTACGCCCTGCTTGGCGCCGCCACCCTGATGGCCATCTACCTGCTGTTCTTCAAGAAGATAGGGAAGGCGGGGAGTGCCAACGGGGGTGCCGCTGAGGCTGATGTTTCAAAGGGTGCCGAGAGCGCTTCTGAAAATGGGGCGGTCGAGGCAGATTCCTTCGAGGCGGTGCGGCACGAGATGAACATCGCCGACAATCTGGTGTATGTCGGTGTTGCGTTCCTCACCTTCGGGATGCTGTTCGGGGCGCTCTGGGCCAAAGTGGCGTGGGGCGACTACTGGGGCTGGGACCCCAAGGAGACCTGGGCCGCCATCACCTGGCTGGCCTACCTGGTATACATCCACCTGCGCAAAGCCCGTCCACGCGACTGGCAGATGGCCTGCACCGTGCTGCTCATCGCCTTCGTCTGCCTTCAGATGTGCTGGTGGGGCATCAACTACCTGCCCTCTGCCCGCAGCAACTCCGTGCACACGTACTAGGCTGGCAAAAACGTCAATCCCTGTAATATCTTTGAATAAAAACCTTATCTGCGGGGCCCCTACTTGCGGGGGATTTCGAGGGCGGGCCAGCCGTAGTCCTTGTAGAAGTGGACTTGGAGGCCGGTGGCTTTGACGAATTCGCCGAGGGCCGACTCGCGCTTCTTTTCGCGTTCGATGTCGTTGGAGTGGGCGGCGGCAAACGCGTCGAACTTATCGCCGAAGATGCGCTGTGCGCTGGGCATAAAGCTGCTGCCGTCGGTGGTCTGTTCAAACTCCTTCACGGCCCAGTGGCCGTCGGCGTCCTTGCAAACCAGCATCCTGCCGGAATGATTGCCGCCCGACACCGACTTCAGAGTGTCGGCTTCCTGCACATAATTCATCACCCAGAAATCGCCCAGCACCGCAATGCTGTCGGGATAGCTCTCTTCTGCGCAGACCCAATTGCAGAACGGGACGCAATAGGCGCCCTGCAGATATTGGGAAGCGATACTGTCCTTCAGAAACATCTCTATAGCAGTCAAATACGACTCCTGAGCCTGCTCCGGCTCCTGTGCCTGGGCACTTTGGGCCTTCTTGCCGCCCTTGCAGCCGGCAGTCAACAAAATGGCAACCGCCATAAACATCAATGCAATCTTTTTCATAATCGTAAAATTTTTTACAAATATACTGCAAAATAATACTAGATATGCTAGTGGTGGATCAACTATCTGCCGTGCTCCAGATGTCCCAATATTAGGACAACAGTGTCAAAAGCGGGGTAAACTGCTCCCGTCGTCCCAAAATTAGGGACATCGGCGACATAAACGCATAGAAGTGACTCATGTTTTTGCCGGTATAGGTCCACCGCTTGGACCGTCACCCGAATAATACCCCGTTTTTGACGGTATCGGTCCATAGTTTGGACCGTCACCCGAATTACTTCCGTAGCTGGTACGTGATGATGCAGTGGTTTACCGGCGCCAACTGGCTTGAAGCGGTGAAGGGCTTCCGGGGAAGGTGCTTTTCTTAACGCTGCGCGTTTAACCGCTTCAAAGCTCCTTTTCGCCGCGACGCCTCCTTTTCCAGGCGCCTAACCGGCACCTGGAACGTCGTTGACGGGCTCAATTAGGGTCGTTCGCAATGCTTTGAAATGCCACTGGCATTTCACGCCTTGCCCTGCGCCCCTAACCGGAGCTTGTGAAGCTGACGCGCAGCTAAAAAGCACAATATCCCCGGAAGCCCTTTACCGCTTCTGCCTGAAGTTGGCGGTGCGCAAACCCGGGGGAAACAAAAAAGTCGCCGAGAGATTGGCGACTTTTTTGTGGAGCATAGGGGAGTCGGACCCCTGACCTTTTGAATGCCATTCAAACGCTCTGCCAACTGAGCTAATGCCCCATTCCGGTGCAAATGTATGTATTTTCCCCTAAATAACAAGGGACTTCTGCATGAAAGTGCTCCCACCGGACCGGCAGTGTCAGTACGGGCAATCTCAGAGTGTATTCAAATCGTTGCGACGAATGCGTTTTTCAAATTACTGAATATTAGCTTGTTGTGGGAGGAGTTCGTCTCAGTCTCGATTTTAAAGTGCCATTGAGATGATAGTCTTTCCCATGGTCTTGGTTATCAGTGGGTTATTTTTGCCTCTCGTCGCAACGCTTTCAAGAAGCCCCTCGAGTAGCTGGACCCGTTCACCATCCCGACTTCAAGAAGCCCCTCGGGTAGCTGGACCCGTTCACCATCCTGCCTTCAAGAAGCCCCTCGAGTAGCTGGACCCGTTCACCATCTCGACTTCAAGAATCCTCACAAGAAACCGTGCCCGCCCGTTGGCAGCTGATCCGGCTTGATGAAATCAAATAGCCCGTGCTAAATGCCAGGGTTTAGTGATTTGTCGCCCAAAAATTGGGGGTGCCAGCCAAAAATCGAGCAAATTTTGTCAAATACCCCCTGAGTCTAAGGGGTTGTGGCGAAAAATGTAGTATATTTTCTGGGAAATAATCTATATTTGTGGCGGTTAACTTTAAAAATTCTATGAATTCTGTTAGGCAAAGGGCGCTGGCTGCGATGGATTCTCGCGAGCCGGTACAGTTCAAGGGGCACGAAGGGAAGATTTCCGATTACTTCGCGTGCAATGTGTTTACCCTGGACAAGATGGAGAAGTATCTCTCCAAGGATGTGTTCCGCAAGGTCAAGGCGGCCATTGAGGGTGGTACACGCATAGACCGCAGCATTGCAGACCAGGTGGCCGAAGCTATGAAGATCTGGGCCATAGAGCGCGGCGCAACGCACTACACCCACTGGTTCCAGCCACTGAACGAGCTCACGGCAGAGAAGCACGACGCTTTTCTGGAGCCCGATATGAACGGCGGGTCATTTGAGAGTTTCAGCGGCAGCCTGCTGGTTCAGCAGGAGCCCGACGCCAGCAGCTTCCCCAGTGGCGGCCTGCGCAACACTTTTGAGGCGCGCGGCTACAGCGCCTGGGACCCGAGTTCGCCGGCATTCATAATGGACAAGACGCTGTGTATCCCCAGCATTTTCATATCGTATAACGGCGAGGCGCTGGATTTCAAGACTCCGTTGCTAAGGTCTATGGCCGCGGTGGACAAAGCCGCTGTGGAGGTCTGCAGCCTCTTTACCAAAGATGTGACCCGCGTGGTGCCCAACCTGGGCTGGGAGCAGGAATATTTCCTTGTGGATGAAGCTCTCTATGCTTCCCGTCCCGACCTGATGCAGACGGGTCGCACGCTTATGGGCCACACCGCCGCCAAAGATCAGCAGCTGGACGACCATTACTGGGGCGCTATCCCCGAGCGGGTGATGCGCTTTATGGAGGAGTTTGAAGAGGAGGCCTACAAGCTGGGCGTCCCCATCAAGACCCGTCACAACGAGGCTGCGCCCAACCAGTTTGAGTGCGCCCCCAAATATGAGGAAGTCAACATCGCGGTGGATCACAACCTGCTGCTTATGAGCGTGATGCGCAAGATTGCGCCCAAGCATCATCTGAAGGTCCTGTTCCACGAGAAGCCCTTTGCCGGCGTGAACGGCAGCGGCAAGCACTGCAACTGGAGCCTGGCCACCGACACCGGCGTGAACCTGATGGCGCCGGGCAAGAATCCCAAGAGCAACATCCGCTTCCTGGCCTTTTTTGTGTGCGTGCTTAAGGCGGCGGCCGACTACGGCTCGCTGATAATGGCCTCCGTGGCCTCGCAGGGCAACAGCCACCGTCTGGGCGGCAACGAGGCGCCGCCGGCCGTGCTAAGTGTGTTCACCGGCGCCACTATGGACGCGATGCTGGGCTCCATCGAGAAGAGTATGTCCGACAAAATGACGCCCGAGAGCAAAAGCGCCATCAAGCTGCATATCGGCAAGATTCCCGAGATAATGTTTGACAACACCGACCGCAACCGTACCAGCCCGTTTGCCTTTACCGGCAACCGGTTCGAGTTCCGCGCCCCCGGCTCCAGCAGCAACTGCGCTATGCCTATGATTGTGCTGAACACGGCTGTGGCTCAGGCGCTTGAGCAATTCAAGGCGGCGGTGGACAAGCTGGAGGCAAAAGGGGAGAAGAAGGACGTAGCGGTGCTCAAGGTCATCCGCAAGTTTATTATAGAGTCCAAGAAGGCCCGCTTCGAGGGCAACGGCTACAGCCCCGAGTGGCTGAAGGAGGCTGCCAAGCGCGGTCTGAAGGCCCACACCGTGGCCGCCGAGGCGTTTAAGGAATATCTGACTGACGAGAGTGTGAAGCTATTCACGACCCACAAGGTGCTTAACCGGGCCGAGCTGGAGGCTCGCTACGAGATCAAGACCGAGACGCTGCTCAAGAAGATTCAGATAGAGAGCCGCGTGATTGTGGATATGGCCAGCAACCACATAATCCCCACCGCCATCAAATATCAGAACTTGCTGATAGATAACGTGCGCGGTATCAAGGAGATATTCCCCGACAAGGTGGACGAGTACGCCGCCAAAGAGCTGGAGACGCTGGCTAAAATCGCCGCCCTCACCAATAAGATAAATGAGAGCGCGGTGGCTATGACCGACATCCGCCGGCGCCTGAACAAGATAGAGTCCATCCCTGAGCGGGCGCTGAAATATGAGCAGGAGGTGAGCCCCAATATGATTTCGCTGCGCAAGAGCATAGACGACCTGGAGATGATTGTGGACGACGACTTCTGGCCGCTGGTCAAATACCGCGAGATACTCGCCGCCCTCTAATTTTTGGGGCGCAGAGTTGGGAGTGTATCCAAAGTTTGTTAAATTTGAAAGAATTATCCGTTTTAAAACGTTTATAAACATTTACAGACGCATATGTACACTTCTGACGAACTGATGTATGTTGCCCACAGTGACAACGGTCCTATCTATATTAATCCCAAGATGCTGAACCGTCACGGTCTGGTGGCGGGCGCCACCGGTACCGGTAAAACGGTGACCCTGCAGGTGCTGGCAGAGACCTTCTGCCAGGCGGGCGTGCCGTGCTTTATGGCCGATATGAAGGGCGACCTTAGCGGCATCAGCCAGCCGGGCGCCATCTCCAAGTTCATAGAGAAGCGTATGCCGGAGTTCGGCATAGAGAACCCGCAGTTCCAGGGGTGCCCGACCCGCTTTTTCGACGTGTTCGGCAAGCAGGGCCACACTATGCGCACCACCGTGTCAGCAATGGGACCTATGCTGCTGGCCCGTATGCTGGAGCTCAACGATGTGCAGAGCGGCGTGCTGAACATAGTGTTCCGCATAGCCGACGATTATAATCTGCTTCTGATTGATATCAAGGACCTTAGGATGATGCTGGACTTTGTGAGCAAGAACGCATCTGAGTACACCACCACCTACGGCAATATATCCACGGCCTCCATTGGTGCCATCCAGCGCGCCATCCTGACTCTGGAAGACCAGGGCGCCGACAAATTCTTTGGCGAGCCCGCTTTCAGCGTGGCCGACCTGATGGACACAGAGGACGGCAAGGGCATTATGAATGTGCTTGCGGCCGACGAACTGATGATGCGCCCCAAGCTCTATTCTACCTTCCTGTTCTGGCTGCTGACCGAGCTGTACACCACGCTCCCCGAGGTCGGCGACCTGGAAAAACCCAAGCTGGTGTTCTTTTTTGACGAGGCGCATATGCTCTTTACCGACACGCCCAAGGCGCTGACAGACAAGATAGAGCAGGTGGTCCGCCTGATAAGGTCCAAGGGTGTGGGCGTCTACTTTGTGACTCAGTCTCCCACCGATATTCCCGACAGCGTGCTGGGTCAGCTGGGTAACCGCGTGCAGCACGCCCTGCGCGCCTACACTCCGCGCGACCAGAAGGCCGTGAAGGTGGCCGCCGAGACATTCCGCGCCAATCCGGCGTTTGACACCGCCGAGGCCATCACCAATCTGGAGACTGGCGAGGCGCTGGTCAGCTTTCTGGACGAGAAGGGCGCCCCGAGCGTTGTGGAGCGCGCCAAGATTCTGTTCCCGCTGAGCAGCATCGGTGCCATAAGCGAGGGACAGCGTCTGGACATCAACAAGAATGCCCCGCAGAAGATTCTGAACTACGACGGCTTCTTCGACCGCGAGAGTGCATACGAGGTGCTCACCGCTCAGTACGAGGCGGCCGAAAAGGCTGCCGAGAAGGCCGCCAGGGAAGAGGAGAAGGCTCTGGAAAAGGCGCAGAAAGAGAAAGAAAAGGCTGCCGCCAAGAAGAAATCGTCTGGCAGCGGCATCAAGCGCACCATTTTTGGCACAATGATAGCCGCCGCTGCCACATCGTTTGCCCGCAGCCTGGCCACCAACGCCGCCAAGAGCATCACCGGTACCAAAAAGTCGACTTCTTCCAGTAAAAAGACCACCGCTTCCAAGAAGACCACGGCAAAGAAGTCAACATCAAGCGTGGGCACTGCAGTGAAGAAAGCAGCTAAGACCGCCGCCAACACCGCCACTCGCCGGATCACCAACGACATCCTGAAGAGCCTCCTGAAATAGGATGGATCAAAACAACTTAAAAACGCCAACCTTCTTAAGGCTGGCGTTTTAAGTTATATCTTGTTAGCTAAAGAGTACCAGGGATTATTTCTTCTGGTCTTTCTTGCCGTAGCGGCTGTAGAATTTATCAACGCGGCCGGCGGTGTCCACGAGTTTCATCTTACCAGTGTAGAACGGGTGAGAGGTGTTGGAAATCTCGACTTTGACAACCGGGTACTCAACGCCGTCGACTGTGATAGTCTCCTTGGTGTTGGCACAGGAACGTGTAATGAACACGTGGTCGTTTGACATATCCTTGAAAGCAACAAGACGGTAACTTTCGGGATGGATTCCTTTCTTCATTTTCGTAAGGTTTTGTTTTGGGACCGCAAATGTAACAATTTATTTGATTATTACAATCATTAGACGAAAATTAGATATATTTGTCCATAACCAAAATTATCAAGTATGACACTTATCAAATCAATATCCGGAATCAGGGGCACAATAGGCGGCGCAGTGGGCGACGCTCTGACCCCCGTCGATATCGTGAAATTTACTGCGGCGTTTGCCCGCGGACGCAAGAAGGTGGTTGTGGGCCGCGACGCCCGCATCTCCGGCCCGATGGTCGATGGAATCGTATGTAACACGCTGGTAGCCTGCGGCGTAGAGGTTATCAACATAGGTATGGCGACCACCCCGACCACAGAGCTGGCAGTCACCGGCGAAAAGGCCGACGGAGGCATCATCATCACCGCCAGCCATAATCCGACGCAGTGGAACGCCCTCAAGCTTCTGGGCAGCAACGGCGAATTCCTCACCGACGCCGAGGGCAAGGAGGTTCTGGCCGCCGCCGCCAAAGAGGATTTTGATTTCAAGGAGGTGATGGAGCTGGGCACCGTCATCAATAAAGATTATACCCAGGTTCACATCGACGCCGTCAAGGCCGACAAGTTGGTTGACCTGCAGGCCATTAAGGACGCGCATTTCAAGGTCGTGCTGGATCCCGTGAATTCTGTGGGTGGGGTTGTGATGCCCAAACTGCTGGAGCAGCTGGGCGTGGAGTGCATCACCATCAACGGCACTCCCGACGGCCATTTTGCCCACAACCCCGAGCCGCTGCCGGCAAATCTTATTGGTCTGAGCCAGACCGTGGTGGCCAACAATGCCAACCTGGGTATCAGCGTCGATCCCGATGTAGACCGCCTGGCGCTGATCTGCGAGAACGGCGAGCCGTTTGGCGAGGAATACACCCTGGTGGCTGTGGCCGACTATGTGCTGGACAACGTGAAGGGTCCGACAGTGTCGAACATCTCCTCCAGTCGTGCGCTGCGCGATGTAACCGAGTCGCATGGATGCCCGTACTACTTCTCTGCGGTAGGCGAGGTGAACGTCACCACCAAAATGCACGAGGTTGGCGCCGTGATTGGCGGCGAGGGCAACGGCGGCGTAATTTATCCCGCCCTACACCACGGACGTGACGCGCTCATCGGCGTGGCTCTGTTCCTGTCTCACCTGGCTCACAAGAAACTGAGTGCCAGCGCACTGCGCGCTACTCTTCCCGATTATTACATCTCCAAGAACCGCATCGAGCTGCCCAATGCGACGGCTGCCGACAAGGTATTCGAGGCTGTCAAGAAGAAATATGCGCATGAGAAACTCACCACCATAGACGGTGTCCGTGTCGACTTCGAGGCCGACAAGATGTGGGTTATCCTTCGCAAGTCCAACACCGAGCCGATTATCCGCGTTTACGCCGAGGCTCCGGTAGAGGTTGTCAGCCAGGCCATTGCAGAAGAAATAATAGACGTCGCCAACGAAATCCTGTAGCGTATGTTCTCTTTCAGGACTACGCCGCTGCTGGAGCAGGAGGATAACACGCTGCGCCGGGGCCGCATTGCGGTGCTGGACGACGAGACTGCGTGGCATCCGCAATACGGTGAGTATCTGTATTTTACATTGGCGCGCTACCGCAACGCCGTGCGGCTGCATTCGCTTGAGGATGCGGGTGTGCTGGCGCAGTGCCAGGGGGTTGTGATAGAGCATCAGCCTACCGGCACCCGGTTCGACCCGTTCCTGAAGCAGTTGCGGGCCTTCTTCCTGGAGCTCAACCGCAGCGAGGATCCGCTTTCGGTGTACATCATAGACCGGCTGAATCCCAGCGGCCGGTGCGTGGAGGGCGGTCATTACGACGGCCTGCCGCACAAGCACGGCCTCACGATGGGCGAGATTGCCAACATGTACTACAGCGAGATGAACGCCAGCTTCCCGCTGCACATCATCAGTGCCGCTGCCAACGATGCGGCGCGGGAACTGATGCAGTGGAGCATCCCTCAGCCGTGCGGCTTCTCGGGGCTGTTTTCTGCGGTATTCATGAGCGGCGCATGGTTGTGGAACGGCACAAATGTCAGCTGCGGACAGGGAACGACCCGTCCGTACGAGATGTTTGGCGCGCCGTTCATGAAGTCTCTGGAGCGGGGACGCGACCTGGCCTGGGGCGATGCGCTCACCTGGAACGATGTCGATTCGCCTGTCTACGACAAGGGCGTCTACATGCGCTGGTGCAGTTTTACCCCCACCGCCGGGCTGTACACAGGGCAGGAGTGCTACGGATTCCAGATGATGCCGAACCCCGGCGAGCCGCAGTACAACGCCGTGCTCCACACCCTGAGGCTGATGCGGTTCGTGAAGGAGCAGTGTCCCGAATTTGCAATCAACGACCGGCTGGACTCACTGGCCGGCAACGAGATGATGCTGAGCTATCTGCGCGGCGAAGAGGACTACGACACGCTGCGCGAGGCTGTAAAGACCGAGGAGCAGAAGTGGCTCCGCAAAGCCAAGAAGTACCTCCTCTACGACGAACCCTTGTATCGTGTGAAATAGACCGAGGCGGGCAGGGCCTTCGCTTGAATGTTGTGCCTCGCTGTCGCTTCGCCCGCTCCGCTCGCGCCCGGAATGCGCTCGCTCCCGCGACCTAGCTAACGCCGCTCGGCACCTCCATTCAAGCTGTCGGCTTTTCTGCCCGCCTCGGATGAATAGTGCGCCTGTCGGTCCATAGTTTGGACCTTCGGGCGCATCTATAACAATTCGTACATAGCAGAGGCGATGCGGCGGGCGGAGGAGGGGGCGCCGAGGGAACGGCGGACGGCGTCATAGTCAGCGAGCATTTGCGCGCGGTAGTCGGTGTCGCCAGTCAGGCGCAGGAGCTCGGCGGAGATGGCCTCCGGAGTGCATTTATCCTGCAGCAATTCCTTGAAGATTAGCTTGTTCGCTATCAGATTGGCGAGACTTACGTACGGAACTTTGAGGATTGATATAGCTATCTTGAAGGACAGGGGATTCATGCCGTAGCAGACTACCTGCGGAGTGCCGACGATGGTGGCTTCGAGACTGGCGGTGCCCGATGCAACAGCCGCGGAGGCGCTGTGCTTCAGCAGTGCGTAGGTCTGTCCGTACACCACGCGGATGCCGCTGCATTTGTCCACTGATGTTGATTCACCACCAAAAAACTTCTCATAAACCGCCTCGTTCAGTCCAGGAGCACCGGCAATGACGAACTGAAATCCCGACAGGCGAGGGTCAGCCGCCAGTTCGCGGAACCGCAGCGTCAGAAACTTAATCTCCTGGAGCCGGCTGCCGGGGAGAAGGGCGATAATTGGTTTGTCGGAAAGGCCGTTGGCGCTCAGGAATTCTTCGCGAGAGGGCGCCGCCGACAGTGCTGCTCCTATGCTGTCAATCAGAGGATTACCTTCATATACCGGCTCGATGCCGCGGGCGCGGAACCACTCCACCTCAAAGGGGAAAATGACAAACAATTTGTCGACATAGCGACGCAGCTTCTCTACCCGTCGCTCGCGCGAGGCCCAGACCTTGGGTGCGATGTAGTAGAAGATTTTGAACCCGGCGTCGTGGGCAAACCGGGCTATCTTCAGGTTGAAACCGGGATAGTCTACAAGGATGACAGCGTCGGGGCACCAGGCCAGGATATCGGCCTTGCACATGGCCAGGTTGCGGCGGATTCGGCCCGCCTTGGCAATTACCTCCACGATGCCCATAACCGCCGTGTCGCGGTAGTCGCGCACCTTGACACCGCCAACCGCCTCCATCTTCTCACCGCCCCAGAAACGGAAATCAGCCTGCGGGTCGCTTTGCGCCAGCCCCCGCATCAACAGCGAGGCGTGCAGATCGCCCGAGGCTTCACCCGCTATGAGGTAGTATTTCATGGGGTTTTAATCAAAGTCCCAGCACTGCGAGAGGCGATCCAGCTCGGCATAGTCGGTGGTGTCCACGGTGTGGGGTACTATTGTGATGTAGCCGTCGCGGATGAGCATGTGGTCGTCGGTAATGTCGTCGCCGCCCGCCAGGTTCAGGAATTCTCCCACCATCCAGAAGATTTCGCGGCCGCGCGGGTCAATCTCTCGCACGAACTCCTTGTGCCAGCGGCCGCGGCCCTGACGGGCCAGGGTGATGCCGCGCACCTGCTCCGGCGATATGTCGGGAAAGTTGATGTTCAGGAAGGTCCCGGCCTTGGGAGGACAATCAAAGAACCGGTCCATGATGTCGTCCAGATAGCAGTCTATGATGGAAAAGTCGGGAAATTCGTCGTGGGTGTCGATAGAGAATCCAAGGGAGGGGATGCCGTACAGCGCGCCCTCTTTGGTGGCGCCCAGCGTGCCGGAATAAATCGCCGCCGCCGATGCGTTGCTGCCGTGATTGATGCCGGAAATGAGCAGGTCGGGCATGCGGCCCTCCTCAATAAACATATTGATGCCCATCTTGGCGCAGTCGCACGGCGAGCCGTCCAGCGTATAGACGCGGACCATTCCCATTTCGCCTTCGGCCTCGATGTTATGAAGATGCTTCAGATGCAGCGGCCTGTCCATAGTAAGGGAGGCCGATTTGGCGCTCTGCGGTTCCTTGGGCGCAACTACGGTGACATCGCCGTAGTTGCGGAAAAGGTTTGCCAGGTGCATCAGTCCTACTGCATTTATTGAATCGTCGTTGGTAAGCAGAATCTCCCGCGTCATAATATAGCAAATAAATCTGAATTCTTACCACAAAGATAAATTTTTATTATATTTGCACCTCCTTAAAAAGGCAATTATTTTTTAGTTCAATTTTTATTATAAATCAGTAAAATGACAAAAGTAGCAATTAACGGTTTTGGCCGTATCGGTCGTCTCGCATTCCGTCAGATGTTCGAGGCTGAAGGTTATGAAGTAGTAGCAATCAACGACTTGACAAGTCCCAAGATGCTCGCTCACCTGCTGAAGTATGACACAGCTCAGGGTGGTTTCGCCGGCAAGTTCGGTGAAGGTAAGCACACTGTAGAGGCTGGTGAGGACTTCATCGTAGTTGATGGCAAGAAGATCACCATCTATGCAAAGCCCAACGCAGCTGAACTCCCTTGGGGTGAGCTCAATGTTGACGTTGTTCTGGAGTGCACCGGTTTCTATACTTCCAAAGAGAAATCAATGGCTCACATCCAGGCTGGCGCCAAGAAGGTCGTTATCTCCGCTCCCGCAGGCAACGATCTGCCCACCATCGTTTACAATGTAAACCACAAGACTCTGACTCCCGCCGACAACGTTATTTCTGCAGCTTCCTGCACCACCAACTGCCTGGCTCCCATGGCAGCTGCCCTCAACAAGTATGCTCCCATCCAGAGCGGTATCATGAGCACCATCCACGCTTACACCGGTGACCAGATGATTCTGGACGGTCCTCAGCGCAAGGGTGACCTCCGCCGCAGCCGTGCAGGCGCAATGAACATCGTTCCCAACAGCACAGGTGCTGCAAAGGCCATCGGTCTTGTAATCCCTGAGCTCAACGGCAAACTTATCGGTTCCGCTCAGCGCGTTCCCACAATGACCGGTTCCACCACTATCCTGGTTGCAGTTGTCAAGGGTAAAGACGTTACCGTAGAGGGCATCAACGCAGCAATGAAGGCTGCCGGTACCGAGAGCTTCGGTTACACCGAGGATCAGATCGTTTCCAGCGATGTTATCGGTATGAAGTTCGGTTCCCTGTTCGATGCAACCCAGACCATGGTTAGCAAGATCGACGACGACACCTATCAGGTACAGGTTGTTTCCTGGTACGACAACGAGAACTCTTACACTTCTCAGATGGTTCGCACCATCAAGTACCTCGCCGAGCTGAAATAATCACGCTACGATATGTTTAAAACGGCTCCCGGCTTCGGGGGCCGTTTTTTTGTACCCGCCCGCCGATAGCCGTGGCAGCAATCCTCTTGATTTACAGCCCTTTACGCAATCTCCCTTGCGTAAAAATGCGCAAGGGAGATGTTGTAATGTGCTGATAGTTAGCAGTGTGGGTGCCACAGTTGGTGACTCCCCGAGGGCTATAAACAGCGCTACATGTTGAAGCGTACGCCGATGTTTAGGGTGAAGTAGAGAGGGTTGTCTTTGTAGAGGGTGTTGGGGGCCTTCTCGTTCTTGAAGTACCAGGAGAGGGTGGGCTCGGCGTAAAGGCCGATGAGCGGAGTGATGTGATATTCAGCACCGGGCGAGACTCCCACGCTCCACATCAGCGGAATCTCGTCCAGTGTAGTGAAGTTGCAGGGATAGTTTGGGGATTCACTGCCGTAAATGCACTTGGAGCCCATTCCGTAGACCGACCCGTAGAGGTCGAATTTACCCAGGCTGGCGAACCTTGCACCCAGCCCCACGGGGATGCCTGCAAAAAGCAGGTTCTGCCGGGCCCCGGTGGGAGTAACCCATGTGCGCAGGTATGTAAACCGCAAACCCGTCTCGGCGTAGAATTGGTTGGTAAAGTGGTATCTAAGAGATAATCCGCCGGAGACGGGTGCGGTGTAATGATATTGTATTTCCGGTGCCCCGAAATCGAAGTACTTGTTGCCTTCGCGGTCGGTGGTAACGCTCAAATCGTTGGGATTGGCATGGTCGCCCCGGGCGGAGGCGTTGGCTGCCAGTACGCCCGAAGCACCCAGCGAGAATCGCTTGAGCTGCTTGCGGACGGGCTCGACGGGCTCTGCGAACGGGTCGCTGCCCAGATCTGCGAGACCAATATTCTGAATAGGCTCGGTAGCGGTCCTGGACTCCTTGTTGGAAGTCTGTGATTCTTGCGCCGGCTTGGTCTCTTGGGCGGCGGCCCCAGGTTGACTCTGTTCGGCTGTCCCGGGCTGACTGGTTTCCTCTGGAACGACACTTGCAGGCTCGGCGGCATCCCCGGCATTGGCCAGAAGGGGCTGGGCATCCTTTTTGACGATGCTGACCGGTTTTACGCCGGTCGGCTTTGCCACGCTACTGCCGGGCTTCGAAACAGGCTCCGAGAGGGGTGCAGATACGTTCTCGGGAACGCTTGTGGTGGAAGTGTTCACATTCAAGACGGGCTCTGAATCTGACGCAGATTTATCTATAGCGACGACTTCCTGCTGACCGGCATCGGCCAGACCGGAAGTCTGCTGGCCGGAACGGTCGCGAAGCAGCAGGGCACCGCCGGCAACCACGGCCGCCAGCGAAGCGGCATAGGCCAGCCACCGCAGGCCGCGCTTCATAGGAACGGACGCTCCCTTTGGCGCACCCGTACCGGCCCCGGCGCCAGAACCAGCTCCGGACGCAGCCCCCGCCGCCATCATCTTCTGCTTCAGGTCTTCAAAGCCGGGCAGCTGCATATCGTCGGGGACGTACGCATCCATCTTCTGCTTCAAAACCTCTGTCCAATCTTTCTTCATATTATCGTTTTTCATATTTTTCAATCATCTCTGCCAGGTGCGCCTTGGCCCTGTAAAACCTCATTGCAGAGGCACTCTCCTTTATTCCCAGCATCGAGGCGATCTCCTTGTGGGAGAACCCCTCGAACACAAACATGTTGAGCACCGTGCGCTCGTTGTCCGGGAGAGAAAGAATCATGTTGTACAGATCTTCGTCCCTGACGCCGGCGATGCTCTCTGCCAGGCCATCGTCCGACACGGTCTTGAAGCCGACCTGCGTGATGTCATCCGCCTCGCGCACCGGATCTTTCTTGCGCAGATACATCAGGCAGGTGTTGGCCATGATGCGGGCCAGCCACGCCTTGAGGCTGCCCGGACCGCGGTCGGAGAATTTGCTCCAGTTGGTATACGCGCTCACAAAACCGTCCTGGAACATATCCTGGGCAGTGGCCGCATCACGAACGTAACGCCTGCACACCGACAGTAAATATGCCCCATCTCTCTTATAGGCTCTTTCCAAAGCTTCGATACCGTCCATTGCAATTCGCTTATTAAATGCAAATGTCATCAAAATCTTACATAATTTTATGTAAATTTGCGTTTATGAAAAGAAAATCATCTGATAATGGCCGCAAAAGCAGCGTCCGCCGCAAGGTCCGCGTCGGCTTTGCCGTGATTGCGTTCATCCTGTTTTTCTCAAGTATAGTCTCTCTCTACGAGTTCACCCGCATGAACCGTGTGCTTACCGAGCAGATCGGGGACAACGTGAACAGCGTGAATATTGGCCGCGACCTCATAATGCTTACCGAGGACTACAACCTGGGCGTGCTGAATGCCATTTCTGAATACGAAGGGGGAGAAGGCGCCCTCTCGGCCGACAATATCCATCCGGCGCAGAACGCCCGCTTTGTGGAGGAGTTCTCCGAGACGATGGAGGAGATGCGCCGCTCTTTCACCTCCCGCACCACTCATAACGAGCGCAACCTGGCCGACAGCGTGCTGCTGGCCTACACCGCCTACATGCAGGTGCTGGGCGAGGGGCGCGAGATTGTCCGGGAAGAGGACCCGATGACCCGTCAGGAGTGGTATTTCGAGCGGCTGCAGCCCTACTACATCAAGCTGAGAAACTACATCCAGAGTCTGACCAACGCCAGCCAGGATGCCCTTATAGACAATTCCAAGAAGGTGGACGCAACCTTCTACCGCAGCATCACCCCGGCCATCGCATCGGTGGTGGTGGGTCTGCTGCTGGTGCTGCTGTTCAACTATTTCATAAACTTCTACATCCTGACCCCGCTCATCAAGATTAGCAAGGGCATCCAGGGCTACCGCAGCTACCGCAAGGATTACAATGTTGAGGTTGACAATAACGGCGACGAGATCGACCAGCTGAACAGCAACGTCCGCGACATCATAGAAGACCACAAGTCGGTCCAGAAACAGTCATAGATGAATCTCCGGGTCATAACCAAGAACATCGGTCTGGCGCTCCTGGTGGACGCCGGCTTCATGTTTCTGTCTGCGGCGGTGTCGGCATACTACAAGTTTGACTCGGCTTTTTCTCCGCTGTTGCTCAGCGGCTTCCTGACTTTGGTGGTCGGCATTCTTCCCATCATCTTCGTGGGCAAGGGTACAAACCGCATCACCACCGCAGAGGGCCTGCTGATCCTCTTTTTCGCGTGGTTTCTCTCCTGCGTATTCGGCCTGATTCCTTACGCCCTGTACGGCGGCGAATTCTCGCTTGAAAACGCCTGGTTCGAGAGTACCTCCGGCTTTACCGCCACCGGCGCCACCATCCTCCAGGACATCGAGGCGCTGCCGCGCGGCCTGCTTTTCTGGCGCCAGTCGACCCACTTTATCGGCGGCTTGGGAGTGGTGGTATTCATGATGATTATCCTCCCGTCGGCCGGCACGGTGAAGCTGCGCATGCGCCACCTGGAGGTCTCCGACGTTTCGGCCGGCAGCTTCAACTACCATTCCAACAAGATCGTAAGGGTAGTGCTTACCATTTATATATCGATGATGGTGCTGTGCGCGCTGCTGTTTATGCTGGCCGGCATGACTGTCTTCGACGCCGTCTGCCACGCATTCAGCGCGGTGGCCACCGGCGGCTTCAGCACCCACAATACCTCAATCGGATACTTTGACTCCCGCTGGATAGAAATCATCGCCATGTTCTTCATGCTGATGAGTTCGCTCCATTACGGGCAGATTTACGCCTCCATCGCGGGCCGCAACTTTGGCGTCTTCCGCAATCCGGTGGTCAAGTTTTTCCTGACGACCATCGGTATAGGCATCGTGGCGGTATTTATAACACTTTGGATTTCCGGTACTTACACCAATCCGCTGATGGCGCTGCACGAGGCCGCCTTCAACGTTATATCGTTGGGATCTTCCACCGGCCTGGCAACGGTCGACACCTCCGTATGGCCCACCTTCGCCATCGCGGCCCTGCTGTATTTCATGATACAGTGCGGTTGTTCCGGATCCACCACCGGCGGTGTCAAGGCCGACCGCATCATGCTGCTGTTCAAGTCGGTAAGGGCGCAGGTGACAGCTACAATCCACCCCAACGCAGTGGTTCGCGTCAAGATAGGCGGCCAGAACACCGACACCAGCATCGTGAACAGTGTCACGACGTTCGTCATCCTCTATTTTGCGATAATGTTCATCTGTGCGCTGATTTATGCGGCGTGCGGCATGGACCTGGTGGATTCTTTCACCGGCAGTCTGGCCCTCGTGGGCAATGTCGGCCCTGCGTTCGGCAGCATCGGCGCTATGGAGAATTACGCCTTTGTGCCCGTGCTGGCCAAGATTATCATGCCGTTGGAGATGATTGTCGGCCGTCTCGGAATCTACGCGGCCTTCAGTTTATTCTTAATCAAAAAACGATAGGATATGGCGGCGGGGAGTTTTGCGAAGGAGATGAGATTGAATCTGGCGTTTGAGCCGACCGAAGACCAGGACAGGCTGTTCGAAGCTTTGGAAGACTTTGGAGGCGATCTGACCTCCGACATAATGGTGGTGGCGGGCTATGCCGGCACCGGCAAGACCAGCGCCATCGCCGCCTTCGTTAAGACTCTGCATCAGCATCGGTATAAGTTTGTGCTGCTGGCCCCGACCGGCCGCGCCGCCAAGGTATTATCCGGCTTCACCGGCTTTCCGGCCTACACCATCCACAAGCATATCTACCGCCAGAAGTCGCTCAGCGGCGGGTTCGGCAAGTTTTCGCTGGATGTTAACCGGAATCGCAACACCTTCTTCATAATTGACGAGTCGTCGCTGATTACTATTGACGGCGACGGCGGCGGCAACGTCTTCGGCAGCGGCGACCTGCTGCAGGATCTGGTGACATTCGTCCGCTTCGCCCCCGGCAACAAGATGATTTTCATTGGCGACCGCGGTCAGTTGCCTCCGGTGGGGATGGACGCCAGTCCGGCGCTGGACATCGACTTTATGAGCAGCGCGTTCGGCAATATCCACACCGCCGACCTGACCACCGTGATGCGACAGGCGCAGGAATCGGGTATATTGCACAATGCCACCATCCTTCGCGAAATGGAGAGGGAAGGACGCCTGAAACTGCCGCAGCTGGAACTGGAGGGCTTTGACGACATCTCCCGCGTTTCCGGCAGCGAGCTGATAGAGAGCATGAGCGACAATATCGGACGCTACGGCCTGGACGACGTGGTGGTGCTTACCCGCAGCAACCGCAGGGCCAACCGCTACAACGCCGGCATTCGCGCCCAGGTGCTCTACCGCGAGGAGCAACTTACCCGCGGCGACAAATTGATGGTGGTTAAGAACTGTTACCAGTTCCTGGAAAAGGTCGAGGACGAGGATTTCTTTATTGCCAACGGCGACATGGGTCGTCTCAAGAAGATATCCAAGTACGAAGAGCGCTACGGGCTGCATTTTGCCCAGGCGACCATCTCTTTTCCCGACTACGACGACCTGGAAATCACCGCCAAGATTATTCTGGATACCCTTACCAGCGAGGCGGCGGCGCTCACCTCCGAGCAGCAGAACGCCCTTTTCGAAGGTGTCTGGGCAGATTACGAGGATATCACGGTAAAGAAAAAACGCTACGAGGCGGTGCGCGAAGACAAGTATTTCAACGCGCTGCAGGTCAAGTATGCCACCGCCATAACCTGCCACAAATCGCAAGGCGGGGGATGGCCGTGCGTCTATATCGACAACCCCTTCTGGGGCGATGAAATCACGATTGACGACATAAAATGGCTATATACTGCAATTACCCGTGCCACCGAACGAGTTTTTTTAGTAAATTTCCCTGATAATTGTTTTAAACGGTAAAAGATATGTCACTGTATTGGATTCTCTTTATCGGAATTGCGGTGCTGAGCTATATAGTTCAGGCCAGTCTTCAGTCCAAGTTCAACAAGTACTCGCAGATTCCCATCGACGGCGGCCTCACCGGTCGTGACGTGGCGGAGAGGATGCTGCGCGAGCACGGCATATACGACGTTCAGGTGACCTGCATAGAGGGCACTCTCACAGATCATTATGACCCTACCAAGAAGACGGTGAACCTCTCCGAGGCAGTGTATCGCTCCAACAGCGTGATGGCTGCGGCGGTGGCGGCGCACGAGTGCGGTCATGCCGTTCAGCACGAGGTGGGCTATGCCCCGCTCAAGCTGCGCAGCGCCCTGGTGCCGGTGGTGAGCTTCTCTTCCAAGATAGTGATGTGGGTGCTGCTGGGCGGCATGCTGCTGCTCAAGGTCTTCCCGCAGCTGATGCTGGCTGGCATCGTGCTTTTCGCACTTACCACGCTCTTTTCCGTAGTTACACTTCCGGTAGAAATCAACGCCTCCAGCCGCGCGCTGGCATGGCTCAATCAGACCGGCATTACCAATGCCTACAATCATCCTTACGCGCAGAAGGCCTTGCGCAGTGCCGCCTACACCTATGTCGTCGGGGCTCTTTCGTCGCTGGCCACGCTGCTCTATTACATCATGATATTCACCGGCGGAAGCCGCAGATAGCTGTATGAAGAAGGCTTTATTGATACTGTCTCTGGCCTTGCTGCTTTGCGGCCAGGCGTTTGCGCAGAAGAAGGTGCTTACGGACCAGGATCTCGCCTCCGGCGTGCTGCCGGAAGGCATCCTGAACTTGCGTCCGGCGCCGGTTTCTGACAAGATGATGCGGCCGCAGCCGATGCCGGAGATGGTAAAGGGGTGGGAGAATCCTACATATTCGCCCGACAAAAAGTATATCGCCTACACGCTTAACGGCGATTTGTATTCCGTTGAGGTGGCTACCCGCAAGACGGTGCGCCACACTACCGACGGCAGCAACGTCATAATGAACGGCTATGCCTCCTGGGTCTATTACGAGGAGATTTTTGGCCGCCGTACCAACTACAAGGCCTTCTGGTGGAGCCCGGACAGCAAGGTCATCACCTTCTACCGGTTCGACGACAGCAAGGTGCCGATGTTCCCCATCTACGATGCTAAGGGGCAGCACGGCACGCTGCGGGAGACCCGCTATCCCAAGGCGGGCGACCCAAACCCGGAGGTGAAGATAGGCTTTGTGAGCGTAGACGGCAACGCCGTTGTATGGGCCGATTTCGACCCCAGGAAGGACCAGTACTTCGGCACTCCGTTCTGGGACTACAAGGGCAAGCGACTAATGGTGCCGTGGATGGACCGCTCGCAGGACAACATGATAATCTACAGCGTGGATCCGCTCTACGGCCAGAAAATCTCCATTTACAGCGAGCATCAGGACACCTGGGTGGACTGGCCGGAGAATATGCTCAGCAACGCCCGCGGCATCTATATGGTGCGTGACTACGAAAAGTGGCAGCACATCTACTTCCTCTCTTACGACGGCAAGGAGTTCCGGTATGCCGGCGACCATACCAATTACTGGGGCGTCCGCCTGCTGAAGCTGACCGACAAGTATCTGTTCTACACCGCCCGTTGCAGCGAGAGCAGCCTCCGCACCGATATCTACCGTATCACCCTGTCTAATAACAAGGTACAGCGCGTTTCCTTTGGCGAATACGATTTCACCGCGGTGCGCGTGGCCGACGACTGCCGCAGCGTGACCGCCTTCGCCTCCAACAGCCACACGCCGATGCGCGAGGTAGAAATAAAGATACCCGCCAGCGGCGATGTCAAGGAAAAGAACGTCAAGGTGATATTCGACTCCAAGGGGCCCGAATATGACAACTACCGCATCGCCGAGCGCGAGATAGTCTGGATTACTATGCGCGACGGCAGCAAGGTGCCGGCGGCTGTGATATGGCCGTTGGACATGGACCGCAGCGGCAAGACAAAATACCCCGTCAAGGTCGACATTTACGGCGGCCCCGACAGCCAGCGTGTATACGACCGCTATGCCGGCGTCACCTTCGATACCCAGTGGTGGGCCAATCACGGCGTGGTGCAGGTGATTCTTGAAACCCGCTCCGCCGGCCATCTGGGTAGAGTTGGGGTCAACAAGGTATACCGCCGCCTGAGCATTGAGGAACTTCAGGATTTCATAGACGGCATCAAGTATTTCGATGCCCTGCCGTACATTAATTCCAAAAAGGTCGGCATAGAGGGCTATTCCTACGGCGGCACCATGGCACTGCTGGCAGCTACCGAGGGCAACGAGTATTTCCAGTACGCAGTGGCCAGCGGCGGTGTGATGGACTGGCAGCTGTACGACAGCCACTACACAGAGCGCTATATGGACCGGCCGCAGGATAACGCCGAAGGCTATGCCGCCGCCTGCGTCTTCGACCGCCTGAACAAGTATCGCGGCGACAAGACCAACATGCTGCGCCTGACCCACGGCACCGGCGACGACAATGTCCACATGCAGAATACCATGCAGCTGATAGACAAGTTGCAGAGCATGAACAAGGATTTTGAACTGATGCTATACCCCGGCGGCATGCATGGCTACCGCGGCTACCAGGAGCGCCAGTTCGAGATGCAGAATATGAGGTTCTGGTATCGCTACCTGCTGGAGAAGGATCTTCCGGAAGTTTTGAAAAATAGATAATACAAATAAATACAAGATATTATGGAACAATACATGGCAACGGCCAAGAGTTGGCTGAGCGAAAGTTTTGACGAGGCGACCCGCGCTGAGGTCGCAGAACTAATCAAAGGCGATCCCAAGGAGCTTGAGGACCGCTTCTACCGCACTCTGGAATTCGGAACCGGCGGCCTTCGCGGCATCATGGGCGTGGGCACCAACCGGATGAACAAGTACACCGTGGGCATGGCCACGCAGGGCCTTGCAAACTATCTCAAGCAACTCTATCCCGATGCTCCCAAGTCGGTGGTAATCTCTTACGACTGCCGCAACAATTCGCGCTATTTTGCCGACATCACGGCGGGCGTGCTGCTTAAAAACGGCATCAAGGTGTTCCTGTTCGAGGATATCCGCCCGACGCCTGAACTTAGCTTCTCCATCCGCCATCTGGGCTGCAACGCCGGTATCATGATCACCGCCAGCCACAATCCCAAACAGTACAACGGATACAAGGTGTTCTGGGAGGATGGCGCACAGATAGTCGAGCCGCACGATGTGAACATCATCGCCGAGGTGGCAAAAATCACCGACCCGGCTCAGGTGGCCTTCAACGACGACCCCTCTCTGAAGCCGGTAATGGTCGGTGCCGAGGTGGACAAGGCGTTCCTCGATTCTATTTACACGCTGATGCTTTCGCTAGATTCGGTAAAGCGTCACAGCGACATGAAGATAGTCTACACTCCGCTGCACGGCACCGGAAGCCGCACCGTATATCCTTTCCTGGATATGATGGGCTTCAAGAATGTAATCCACGTGCCTGAACAGGACGTGAACAGCGGCGATTTCCCCACCGTGGTTTCTCCCAACCCGGAGGAGCCTACCGCCATGAAGATGGCCATGGAGAAGGCCGATGAGGTTGGTGCCGACCTGGTGCTGGCTTCCGACCCCGATGCCGACCGTATCGGCGTGGCTGTGCGTGACGATAAGGGCAAACTTATACTGCTCAACGGCAACCAGATTCTCTCGATTCTCTTCGCCTACATGCTGGACCGCTGGAATGCGCTGGGTAAACTCAAGACCGGCGATCCGTTCATGGTAAAGACCATAGTCTCCACCCGCATGGCAGACGCCATCTGCGCCAAGTATAACGTGCCGCTCTACAGCGTTCTCACCGGTTTCAAGAACATCGCCACCGTGGTTCGCGAGTTCGAAGGCAAGCGGGTTTACATCGGCGGCGGCGAGGAGTCTAACGGCTTCAACCCCGGCGACTTCGTACGCGACAAGGATTCCGCTGCAAGCTGCGGCCTGCTGGCAGAATGCGCAGCATGGCTTGCCGACCGCGGACAGACCGTATACGGCTATCTGCAAGAGCTTTACAAGGAGTTCGGATACTACAAGGAGGGCCTGACCAACATCTATCGCGCCGGCAAGGAAGGCGCCGCAGAGATCCAGAAGATTATGAAGGACTACCGCGAGAATCCTCCCAAAGAACTGGTCGGCAGCAAGGTGGTCAAGGTTATCGATTATCTTGAGACGGAGAAGACCAAGCTTCCCAAGAGCAATGTACTGCAGTTCCTCGCAGAGGACGGCACCATCGTCTCCGTTCGTCCTTCCGGCACCGAGCCCAAAATCAAGTTCTACTTTGGCGTCCGCGGCGCAGATGCCGACGCCAGGATCGATCAACTCAAGAAGCAGTTCGCATAAATGTACAACAGACGCACAAAGGTCGCGCTGGTCTACGATTTTGACGGGACCCTTTCGCCCGGCAACATGCAGGAGTACGGATTCATCCAGGCTCTGGGCAAGTCGCCGGAGGAGTTCTGGGGCGCCAGCAACAGCATCAGCGAAGAGCTGGAGATGAACGGCATCCTCGCCTATATGAAGATTATGATAGACGAGGCCCGCAAGGCGGGCATATCGCTCAAGCGCGACTCGTTTGTGGAGTTTGGCCGCAACATCGAACTCTATCCCGGCGTCCGTGAGTGGTTCAAAATGGTGAACCGCTACGGCGCCGAGAGGGGAGTTACGGTAGAGCATTACATCATATCTTCGGGCATGACAGAACTCATAGAGGGCAGCGAAATATCCCACGAGTTCAAGAAAGTCTTTGCCAGCAGTTTTCTCTACGACGACACCGGCGATGCCGTATGGCCCGCCGTCGCAATCGACTTTACCAACAAGACGCAGTTCCTCTTCAAGATCACAAAGGGCATCATGGACATCGCCGACAACCGCCGCGTCAACAAGCAGGTGCCGGACGAGGACAAGCCGGTTCCCTTCAGCAACATGATTTACGTGGGCGACGGCGACACCGACATCCCCTGCATGAAGATTGTGAAGATGTTCGGAGGCAATGCCATCGCCGTGTATAACAGCAGCGCCAAGAAAGCCACCGCCCAGCAACTCCTGGACCAGGACCGTGTCAACTTCATCGCCCCCACGGACTACACCGCCCGCGGCAAGTTGTTCGCGCTGGTGTGCGCCATCATCGACAAGGTCAAGGCCGAATCCGATTACAATAAGCTGAAATTACAAGATTAGCTCCGGGCAGATGCCTCGCATGAAAGCCATGCTCCCTGTCGCTTCGCCCGCTTCGCTCGCGCCCGGAATGCGCTCGCTCTCGCGACCTAGCTAACGCCGGTCGCATGCTCTTTCATGCTTCGGCTATTATCTGCCCGTAGCTTGAAAGGGTTTGTGCGGTTGTCGGAGTGAGGCGTTGACGAGCGATAGCGAGGCAGCCCGCATCGAAAAAACGCCGGCTATGCGAGGGATGTCTGAGCGCAGCGAGTCCCCGAGCATAGGCGTTTTTGAATGGAGGGGAGCCGAACGAGACGAAGCAACAAACCCTTTACAAGCGAAGGCTAGTATTTCTGGCTGAATAATGCCAGGAGGAGGTAAATGCAGAAGAGGAGGAGGGTAAAGAGGGCGAGGTAGCCGGCGAAAAGGATGCCGCGGGGGGCTACCAGAGCGATGCCGACCACTACGGCGAGGGCGCCGCCGGCCAGCAGATAATGCTTGACGCCAATCTTTTCTTTTACGGAGAACATCCGGATGCGGCTCACCAGCAGTACGCAGAGCACCACCGCCAGCACCGGTATGAACCACGCCGTGCCCAGCAGGTTAAGAATGGCGCTCTCGGCGCCCGCCATTGCGCAGGTGTGGCCGTAAGCTACCAAAGACGATGAAATCATGGCAGAAGCGGGGGTGGCGAGGCCTCTGAAGTAGCTCTGTTCGCTGTCGTCTATATTGAAACGCGCCAGCCGGACGGCGGAGAAGGCCACCAGCAGCAGCGGCACGAAGGCGAGGGGATTGGGAGCGCCCTCGCAGTTGATCTTGAAATACCAGGCAAAGAGCATCAGCGCCGGAGCCAGACCGAAGCTGACAAGGTCGCTGAGCGAATCCAGCTCCCTGCCCATCGGCGAGGTAACACCAAGCCGGCGGGCAAGGGCGCCGTCGCACAGGTCGAATACCGCCCCGGCCAGAATAAAGCAATATGCCTGGTAGAAATAGCCCCACAGGGCGAGTATGCAGGCGCACACTCCGCACATAAGGTTCAAGCAGGTAATAAGGCTGGGGAGGTACTTTTTCATATTAAATAGAGTGGAGGGTTCTAGTTTATGCCCATTTTCTTACGAATGTCTTTGGGGATGGCATTCTTGTGGACAGTAATGTTGAGGGTCTTGTAGCGCACGAAAGATTCGGAGGCGTACCAGATTCCGTTATACTTGCCGGTCTCGCCCCAGGAATTCTTCACGATGTAGAACTTGCCGCCGTCCTGGTCCTTGGCGATGCCGTAGATGTGCATGCCGTGGTCGTCGGTGGTGGTTTTGTTGTCGTATGCTTCCTGACGCATCTCCTGTGTCACGGTCATCTCGGGTGCATCGTCACGCATCTTAGCCAGTTCTTTTGCCTTGTCTTCCGGAGAAATGCCTACCCAGCGTACCTGGTCGCTGCCGGCCTCTTCCACAGCCGTGAGGTCGGGGTTGACTGCCAGGCCGTTGCGGGTAAATCCGGCCTCACTGACATCGGTGCCCCAGGCCACAGTGTATCCCTTGTCAATGGCGTTGTCTATGATGGCCATCAGTTCGTCGATGGGGATGTTGTAGCTCAGATCCCAGCGCCAGTTGTCCTCTACCTCGATTGCGAATTGCGAGTAGAAGGGGTGATGGGTGAAGGATGTGATGGAAATGTAATCCTCCGGCTTGATGCCCAGGGATGCAGCGTAACTCTTGGGAGTGTACTTCTTGCCGTTGTAGGTGAATTCCTCCGGGCAGGGACCCAGATATGCGTCCAGAATGCCCTGCAGTGCGCGTTTCCACGCTGTGGAGAGCTTCTTGTTGGGGTTCTTTACAACTGCGTCCAGAAAGCCCTTCATGCCGTTGCAGAGCTCGCTGTGGCGGTTGAGCTTCTCGCCGTAATTGAGGCCTTCCATAACCTCCTGCGGCACGATGCCGTAGTCTTCCCATACGTGGAACACATCTTCGCTGGAACTGCCCTGTGCAAAATTGAGCTTGCCGTCCAGGCGGATATATTTGTCGGCCTTGTCGGCGTAAGCCTTACTAACCACGAACATCTCTGCCAGGTCGGTCTCGGGGCCGCCCATACGGATAATTTCCGACTCCAGGAATGACAGTGTGGAGTAGCACCAGCAGGTGCCGCTGCTAGCCTGGTTTTTGACGGATGTGACGGGATTCTCCTTGACCACCGTGAATGTGTAGTCTTTCTGCGGAGGTTCGGGGCGCTGGGGCTGTGCGTTCAGCGCGATTGTCGATGCCAGCGAAAGGCATCCGAGGATTGTAATAAACTTCTTCATATTCAATCTATTATAATAATTTCTGAGTCATCATCAGCCGCAGCAGGTTCAGGGCGTTGGAGGCGAATCGCTGCATGTTGACCTCGCGGCTGGCGGATGCGCTTTTGACGCATTTCGATGCGACCTCTATCTCGCCGGAGAAGGGATTGCGGTGCGCCGCCGCTATCCAGCAAGTACCGACTGGCTTTTCTTCGCTGCCGCCGCCGGGCCCGGCAATGCCGGTGGTGGCCACGCTCCAGTCGGTGTCAAGAAGGACGGCCACGCCGCGCGCCATCGCCTCTGCACATTCGCGGCTCACGGCGCCGTGCTGCTCCAGAATTTCTTCCGAAACGTTCAAGAGGTTGATTTTTACCTCGTTGGCATAGCTGGTGACGCTGCCCTTATAATATACGCTGCTGCCGGGAACGCTCGTGATCAGGTTGGAAACGAGGCCGCCGGTGCACGATTCGGCTACCGAGATGGTCTCCTGATAGGCCGCTTCGGGTGGCGATTGCAGCAGGCGAGGGATCACCGTCTGCAGGGTGTCTTCGCCCTCGCCGTAAATATAACTGCCCAGCAGGTCATAGAGATCTTCCACAGCCTTGTCCATGGCCTCGAGGCGGGCGGTGTCGTGGGCGCCGTAGCAGGAGAGGCGCAGCCGCACGCCGTAGATGGCGTTGGGCAGGTAGGCCAGGTGCAGATAGTCGGGGAGGGCATCCTCCCAGGCCTCTATCTTCTTGGCCAGTACCGATTCCGCCAGGCCGAATGTGCCGATTGTGCGGTGGAGAATCTCGTCCAGCGGAAACTGGGCCTGGATGGCCGCCATAACGTCGTTCAGCGCGCCGAGGGTCTCGTATGGCACGCCCGGCATCGAATACAAAGCCGCCTTGTGGCCGTATTTGCCGCCTTCCGGGAAGATAAACTCCATTATGGGGGCGGTGCCAAGTTTATTTACGATGACGTTGGCGGTGTCGGGGACGTCGGCCTGTGCGCGGTTGATGTCCAGCAGCGCTATGCCGCGTCGGGTAAGGATGCTCTCTATAACGGCCATCTGCTCTGCGCTGCGGCGGGTGCCTTTGGCGCCGGAAAGGGTGGCCAGAGCCTCTTTGGTGATGTCATCTTTAGTTGGACCAAGACCTCCGGTGACCATCACTATATCGTTATTTTTCAGAAGGTTGTCCAGATGCGACAGAATGGTGGCGCGGTCATCTCCGATAGAGGATATGCCGCCCACACGCACCCCTATTGAATTCAGGGCGCGGGCAATGTGAGACGAGTTGGTGTCTACAATCTGACCAATCAGAATTTCGTCGCCGATAGCGCAAATGGCCGCTTTTTTCATTTTTTCTTCTTTTTCAGATGCTTGACAATCCGCTTTACGAAGCCGGGGCCGTTGTATATGAAGCCGGTGTAAACCTCCACCAGGTCGGCGCCGGCGTCCAGCATCTGCTGTGCCTGGGCGGGAGTCATTATGCCGCCGGCAGCGATTATCGGCAGCCGGCCGCGGCTCTTTTCGTGGATGTACTTGACGGTTGCGAGCGACTTCTCGAACAGCGGAGCGCCGCTCAGGCCGCCTTCCATCCCCTCCATGGCCTTGGCGGGGGTCTTGAGGCCTTCGCGGCTGTGGGTGGTGTTGGTGGCTACCACGCCCTCGATGCCGTTTATAAGGCAGATATGGATTATCTTGTCCAGCTGGTTCTGATCCAGGTCAGGGGAGACCTTGAGCAGAACCGGCCGGCTGTATTCGCTGTACCGGCGCACTTCGTTTACACTGTCGATTATCTGTTGCAGCATGCCGTCGCTCTGCAGGTTCTGCAGCCCGTCCACATTTGGGCAGGAGACATTCAGCACAAAGAAATCCACAAAATCGTACAGCAGCGCCAGCGAGCGGCTGTAATCCTTGTAGGCCAGCTCGTTTTCCGTGGCGGTATTCTTGGAGATATTTGCGCCGATGACGATATTCGGGCGGCGCTGCCTGAGGTTCTGAAGGGCAAAGCGGACACCGTTGTTGTTGATGCCCATGTGGTTGACCAGCGCGCGGTCCTTTGGCAGGCGCCAGAGGCGGGGAGAAGGGTTGCCATCTTGCGGCAGCGGCGTCAGCGAGCCGATTTCCACAAAGCCGAAGCCCAGGTTTGCAAGATCGTTGTAATACTCGCCGTTCTTGTCAAAACCGGCCGCCATGCCCACCGGATTGGGAAAATTGATGCCGAAGAGCTCTTTTTTGAGCGATTTGCCGCGGCGTTTGAAGGCCAGGCGGATAAAGAACCTCGCGCCCGGAATGTACCGTGCCACCTTGAGCGCCCCCATTGCAATCTTGTGGGCATTCTCGGCGGAGAAGAGGAACAGCAGCGGTCTTATCAGCAATTTGTACAACATAGATACAAATATATAAAAAAAGTGAGGTGTTACCTCACTTCGTATGTACCGTCTGTATATAATATGGTGATTTGGGCGATGTGTTTGCCGGCGGCGGGCTGAATCGGGGCCGGATCGGGCTTCTTTTGCTGCGGCAGAGCAGGTTGCGGCTGTTGCGCGGGCTTTGGAGCCTGTATTTGCGGTATTGGCTCCGGTGCCGGCGGTGCCTGAACCTGCTGCGACATGCTGAAAATGTCTGGCATATCGTCGTTTACGGAGTTTTCTTCAAGGGGAACTTCAGATACACGGTCAAGCCGTGTATGACGATCTCCCAGCTGTGTATGGCCGAACTCGTCATTGCCGGCCTGATTAAATCCGTCATTGCCGGCTTGACCGGCAATCGCTGACTCTGGCATATCGCGATAAGCCTTGCCGGTTCCCATGATCAGCCAGTCGGGGTTGAGCTTGGGGTAGGCGGCCAGCATCTTTGATATGAATTCAAAGCTGGGTTTGTTTCTCCCTGCCAAAAGATGGGAGACTCCGGAACGCTGAACGCCAAGCTTGTCGGCGAATTGGCTGGGGGAGAGACCCTCCATAGCGAGGAAAAGTTTGAGTCTTTCTTCCATGAAAATTCTGTAAACTGATTTTTACAAATGTAGTGAAGAGAATTGACCCATGCAAATCAATCTTGTAAATTACAACTGTAAAATACAAATGTTGACGAATTGTCGATGCAGTAGAAAAACAAGAATATGCCTGTGTAGCTATTGTGTCAGATGAGTTAATTTTGATAAGTAACTGAGTTTAATTGATATAATGTATCATACTATGCTTTATATCGCCATAAAGTCCCCCATGGTCTCGTTTGATTACAGTTTTGACGGGCATATAATCTAACTAAAGATATAAATAATATATGTAAGTTACTGGGTTTTAATATATTAATTATATCGTTAATATTTGATAACAATAAGTTATGAAACAAAAATGAATTGTATTGCAATATTCTGTGGCAACAATTGTAATATCCGTAATTTGGACACATTGTTTACATAGAAATAATACATATTTACAGAATTATACAATTCTCCTACTTGAAGCAGTGCTTTAAGTACGTGTTTTATATCAAAACCGTATCATTTATTATCTTTGCCCAAAATCGTATCAAATGAGACCCGATATAGATATCAACGACTACGATTATCCCCTACCTGAAGAACGTATAGCGAAGTTCCCTCTGGAGCATCGTGACGATTCTAAATTGCTTGTAAATGTTGATGGTACGCCCCGTGAGGCGCGATTCAAGGATATTGCACAGCTGCTGCCCGGGAATTCGCTTATGGTGTTCAACGAGACCAAGGTCATCCCCGCCAGGCTTTTCTTCAGACGCGATACCGGCGCCCTTATTGAGATATTCTGCCTGGAACCTTACGAACCATCTGATTATCAGCTTTGCTTTGCAACTAACCGGATGTGTCGCTTTAAGTGTATGGTAGGCAATCTAAAGCGCTTTAAAGGGACTGTATCCTTGGTAACAGACCACTGTAGTGCCTCAGATAAGGCTGTCCTGAATGCCTTGGATCTCAAGGCGACCATGGTAGAGCGCCTGGACAATACATGTGTCGTAGAATTCACATGGGATGGAGGCGAAAGCTTTTCCCACGTAATGTCGCTCTGCGGCAATATGCCCATTCCGCCCTATCTGAACCGCGATACGGTAGAGAGCGATTACGAGCGTTATCAGACCACTTATGCCCGTTGGGAGGGCTCTGTAGCGGCTCCGACGGCCGGTCTGCACTTCACACCGGAGGTTATGCAGAGCATCCGGGAGCGCAATATCGATATAGATTATGTCACCCTGCACGTGGGTGCCGGTACTTTCCTGCCGGTCAAAAGCCGCAATGTCGCAGAGCACAACATGCACAGTGAGCCGTTCGTGGTCACGAAAGCCTTTCTGTCCAAACTCTCTGTGCGGCTGGAGAAGGGGCGGGTGATAGCCGTCGGTACCACGTCCACCCGCACTCTGGAGTCGCTTTATTACCTCGGCGTGCACTGCCTGGAAGGTGGCGAGCCGGGCGTTGTGAATCAATGGGAACCGTACCGCGACCAAGGGTATCAGTATACAGCCAAAGAAGCTGTGGATGCTCTTATAAATTATTTGGATAGCAATAAATTGGATAAGCTCACCGCAAGAACAAGTTTAATAATTGTTCCGGGCTTCCAATACCGTATGGTGGAATATCTGGTCACCAATTTTCATCAGCCAAAGAGCACCTTGCTGCTGCTTATCGCGGCTCTTGTGGGTGACGGCTGGCGCGATATGTACCGCTTTGCACTGGACCACGGCTTCCGCTTTCTCAGTTATGGAGATTCTTCTCTGCTGCGGGATGTTAGGCACTGTCTTTGATAGAGAAGTGGTATTGTGTTAAACGATGTTTTTATATAAAAATATAAAATATGTTTCATTTTCTTGATAAATTGGCGCTGAACAAGGGTTTGATGCTGCTTTTGTGCTCCATAACTCTGGCCCTGTTGTGTGTGGAATTGTGCTTGTCGGTAAAGCGCGGCAGGGTATATGCCCGCAAGGTCGTCACCACGGCGTGCCAGGCTATACTGATAGTTGCGGTGGTTGCTGCTATCGGCTTTTTGCTTAGTATGCTGCCGCTGGCCGGTATCTGGCAGCAGGTGGTTTATTACGCGCTGCTGGCAATCGTTATCGCAGCCGTCATTATAATCTATTGTGCCGGTGAACGCAAGGCCGTTAGGGTGGCAACCGCCAATGCCCTTCGCAAAAGCGCTGCCCCTACCGCATCGGTCCGTCACGCAAAAGGGTGGCTCTACGGCGCCGGCATCGCCCATATCATAGTGGCTGCGGTGGCGCTGGCAATGGGCCGGCCCGATTATTACCTGGCGATGGTGCCGGTGGCTCTCGCCGCCGTCGCCCTCCTGCTTGAGGCCATTCTGCCGATACGCGTCTGGTACGCCCTGGCCGCAATTGCTATTATCGCTTTTGTTGTTATAACATTTTGGAGTGATATTATTTCGGCAAAAATGTTAACTTTGATGATTGTAGCGCCTGCAACTGCGGCTGCAACAATGCTTGCTGCTTCTGCTTGTACGCTGACACTCAAATAGATGCGCGATATTTACGACGATATCAGACCTTTTACCGACGCTGAGGCTTCCCAGGCGCTTCCCGTTCTGGCCCAAAGCAAGATGATGGGGATGGCCGGCAAGTTCTTCTTTGCCGACAAGCCCGACGACTATCTGCCCAAGCTCATTGCGGGCTGCCGCACCGTGGACGAGTTTCAGGCGGTGGTGATATCCACCGTTCTGGAGAGGGATCTGGCGCTTACGCAAAGCACCTTTACCTACAGCGGCCTGGAGAATTACCGCAAGGCGGACGGCACTCCCGGCGCCTACGTGCTGCTCTCTACGCATCGCGATATCGTGCTCGACCCGGCCTTCGTGGAGCTGGCGCTCTATAAGGAGGGGCTTCCCAAGAGCGAAATCGCCGCCGGCGACAATCTGCTGGCCAATGGAGAGATAGAGATTGCGATGCGGGCCAACCGTATGATAAAGGTGGTGCGCAGCGACAACCCCCGCGTGGTATATGAGTCGTCCAAGCTGCTTTCTTCTTACATCCGCGACAAGGTTACCAGCGGCGAGCGTTCGGTGTGGATTTCGCACCGCGGCGGCCGCACCAAAAACGGTTGTGACGCCACCGAGCAGGGGCTTTTGAAGATGCTGGATATGAGCGGAAAGGGCAGTTTCCTAGAGAATTTCTCCCAGCTGAACCTGATGCCCGTCACCATTTCTTACGAATATGAGACCTGCGGCGCGCTCAAGGCGCTGGAGACGCTCACCAAGGAGCGGCAGGGGTTCTACAAGAAACAGCCCGGAGAAGATGTCAACAGCATGCTTCAGGGCTTCCTCCAGCATAAGGGGCGCATCCATGTAGATTTTGGCAAACCTCTTACAGAAGAGGAACTTTTGCAGGCCGACAGTGCACAACGTAATGATAAATTCCGTATATTAGCAAACATTCTGGACCAAAAGCTCAAGGCTTCGTTCCATCTGTGGCCCACAAACTATGCCGCCGCCGATATGGAAACGGGCCGTGACGATTATCTTCAGCAGGGGCTTTATACCGCAGAAGACCGCGAGAGGCTGGAGGAGAGGCTGCGCAAGGAGAGCGAGGGGATGCCGCCGGAGATATATTCCAGAATGGTTAAACTTTATGCAGCGCACATAATCTAAATCATTAAATAGAACATTACTAACAAACTAATTTTACAGAAAATGAAAAAACTCGTATTGCTTTTTGCTTGCGCAACTATGGTTCTCACAAGCTGCGGTCCCTGGTCAAACCTGGCTAAGGGTTCTGCTATCGGTGGCGGCTCCGGCGCAGCTGTCGGTGCAGGTGTAGGCGCACTCGTTGGTAAGGACGCTAAATCTGCAGCTATCGGTGCAGCTATCGGTACTATTATCGGTACCGGCGTGGGTGCCATCATCGGCGACCGCATGGACAAGAAGGCAGAGGAACTTGCAGCTCTCGAGGGTGCAACCGTAGAGACTGTTACCGACGTCAACAACCTGACTGCCGTTAAGGTTACCTTCGACAACGGCATCCTCTTCGACTTCAACAAGTCTACACTCAGCGAAGCTGCAAAGAAATCCCTCGAGGAGTTTGCAAAGTCAATGTCTGACATGCCCGAGACCAACATCACCATTTGGGGCCACACCGACAACATCGGTACCGAGGCTGCGAATGAGAAAGTTTCTCTGGATCGTGCAAACGCCGTTAAGGCATTCCTCGAGAGCCAGGGTATCGCTGCAGATCGCATGCTTTCCGAAGGTAAATCCTTCAACATGCCCGTTGCAACCAACGACACCAAAGAGGGTCGTGCACAGAACCGCCGCGTAGAGGTTTACATCTCCGCTAACGAGGCTATGGTTGCTGAAGCAGCAGCAGAGGCACAGGCAGCAGCAAACTAACAGTTGCTTGTCCATACAGAAAGGGCAGTCCCATTTCGGACTGCCTTTTTTCGTATATTTGCGGTATGTTTGACGTTACACTTATTTCCGATGTCACTGCGGACGGTATCCGCAGGGCGTCTTTCATCACTTGCGGCATCGTCTGCTCGGAGCAGATTGACATCGAGCTCGAAGGCGATGTCATTCGCGATATCCGCTATACCAAAGGCTGCCACGGCAATACCCAGGGGGTGGCTTCGCTGTGCAGGGGCATGAAGGTTTCCGATGTGATCGCCCGCCTGGAGGGCATCGACTGCCACGGCCGCGGCACCAGCTGCCCGGACCAGCTCGCCCGGGCATTGAAGCAGCTCATTTAACGCGAAGGGCTATTTCAGGAACGTGAGGGCCTCTTTCATCAGGTAGTTGATCTCCTCCTGGGTGGAGAGGGTTTCCAGAGGGAAGCCTATGGCGAGGGAGCGGTAGTCGTTACCTTTGTATGCGACGGCGGCACCGATGCCGCTATCATCGTATTTGAGCACCGTAAAGGCCCCTTTCTGGGGCGCAAAGCCGTCGGGACTCTCTACCCAGTATCTCCAGGGATTGGGGCTCGTAAAGAGGTTGTATTTACGTGTGGAGGAGAACTTGTACGGACTCTGGACGCCGCGGACCACGCCGTTACCGCCGCCCTTGTTGGTAATCCAGTCTATCTTGAGGACATCCTCGGTGAATTTGCGCTCCGGCTCCAGTTCGTTCTTGGCTGTGGCGGCATCGACAGTGAAATCGTAGATGCGGTCGCGGCAGTCGCTGGCGATGTATGCGCCCGATACCAGCAGTCCGCCCTTGTTCTTGACAAATTCGGTGATGGCACTGCGCAGGGCGGCGGGGAAGACGCTGTAGGCAATCTTGCCGCGGCCGGCGGGAGTGCGCATCTGTTTGCCGCATATAACATCGCACAGGCGGAATCGTTTCAGCGACACTTTCCCGTCCAGGACGGCCTGGCGCGATACCGAGGTGAAGCTCATGCCCGCCTTCATTATGGCGGCGCCGTGGATCAGCGGGTAGTCGAAAGAATTGCCCGCCAGTGCCTGGTCTTCCCAGCTGCCGTAGCTGGCGCCGAAAGACGACGGTTCCGTGGTGAGCCACGTGGCGCTGCGGCGCATCTCGAACTGCTCTCCGGTGAAGGCGATGTCGCGGATGTATGGCACGCCGGCGTCGATGGAATTCATGAAGCCGGCGAAGGTGGTGTCGCTGCTGGCAAACGATGCGGGCGCGGCCAGACGGTCGAAATTGTTGACGACGATTACGTCGGCAGAAGTACTGCCCGCAACCAGTCCGGCCGAGAGAATCTCGGAGCAGAGGCTTTCGCCACCCTGGTTCACCGCCGCCACCTTGAAGCTGTAAATCTTGCCGGACTCCATCTTCATGGAGAAGCTGTTGCCGTCGGTGCGGGTGCCGTTGTCAAAGCCGTCCAGACCTGCCTCGGGTTCGCCGCGGAAACTGCCCACAGCCGCCGGGTCGTTTACGCGCGTATAAACGATATAGCTGTCGGCGCCGGCACTCTCTTCCAGCGGGTCCACCGTCGGCTCCCAGCTCAGCCGGGCAGTGCCGTGGTCGATGTCGATTGCCAAAGAATTCACCGGCAGCGGCTGCACCACGTAGTCGGTGTCGTTTATCCACGCCAGGAATTTGAGCATTCCCTTGTAGATGGCGCGGGAGACCACGAACTTGAAGTTGGGGTCGTGTCCGTAGCGCATGTCGGCAAAATTCTGATGCGACAGCAGCTCCAGCAGCATGGCCGGCACGTAGGGGACGCGGCTCTCAAAGTAGGATTTGTCCCAGATGCCGCGGCGGCTCCAGTCCGGCTCCATGGTGGCGCGGATGTCGCTTACGACCTGGCTCTGGATGATGTCGGCGTATTCGCGGCCAATGTTGCGGTCGCCGCCAGAAGGGTATTTTTCCTTGCCGTCGCTGGTCTTGGTGTAGATTGACAGCGTGCCCACGATGGAATCGGTGCGGGTGATGCCGGCGTCGGAATGGAAGGCGAAGGAGAGGTCCACCGGAATCTTGTAGCCGGGCAGCTTCGGGGCGCGGGGCGATCCGCCCAGCAGTGCGTTTACCCACAGCGCGCGGCTGCGGTAGTCGTCGGTATAATCGTCCAGGAACTTGCTGGTGGAGTAGATGGTGTCGTTCATGCCGGCCCACTGCAGCCAGGTCCGGGAGCCTTCGCACCAGCGGGGATAACCGCTCTGTTCGCTGCGGACTTCAAACTCGCTCTTGCGGGGGCGGCCGTTCTCGTCGGTGGGCCAGGGGCTGCGGGAGACATTGCCCATTCCGCCGCCGAACTTGACCGCGTCGGCAGTGACAATCTCGCCGCAGTTGCCGGTACAGTTGGTCAGCGACACTCCCTGGCCGTCGGCGCCGTGCCTGAAGCCGAAGGTGCCGAGGTAAATCCAGGTGCCGCCGCCCATCGTCTGGTTGACCTTGAAGACGGTTTTGCCGCCGTTGTGTGTCACGGTGTATACGGCGCAGGAGGTGCTTTCCGGCAGCGTCTGGTAAGAAACGTAAACGGCGTATTCGCCGTCGGCCTCTATCTCGGGCTCCCATTTGGCCATGCTTTCGCAAGCGGCATCCTCTACCGATTCAATCTGCCTTGCAGTGCCTTCCATGAAGGGATTCTCCCCCTCGTGATATACGTCGCGGACATTGGCGAAGCCCTTCTTCTTGCTATCGTGCCAACTCTTTTCGCCTTCGGTTTCGCTGTAGGTTCCGTCGCGGGGATTGGTGTCGCGGTCAACTATCAGTTCCGCCTTCTGGATGTCACGCTCGCGGGGCATCATCACCACCGCACCGGCGTTTTCCAGCATCGGCACCAGGTAGGGAAGGACGAAACTCTGGGTGAAGAGGTCTTCGCATGTCTGGAACAGGCGCGGCCGCTGCCATTTCCAGCAGGCTTTCGCCTGGTCGTAATACAGGCCGTGACTCTGCCAGAGGGCAATGTGACGCCCCTCCAGCCCCTTTGGCGCCTCCAGATTGCGGGAGATGTTCCTCACCAGCGGCGTCTCTGCCTTGGCGTTGCGGTTGCTCTTGCCCACGGCGTCGGGAGCGCGGCCGGAGGCGTAGCGGCTCACCAGACTCTTGAGCGGAGTGCCGTTGGAATAGGCCTCGAAGTTGTTTTTGTAGTCGGCGTATTTTGCCGGCATCTTGCTGCGGATAATGGAGTTGATTTTTTCCAGATCCTCGTCGCGCAGCATCCGGTCGCTTATGTAGCGGGTAAAATGAATCTGCAACTTGTTTCCCTTGACCTCCACCTTGTCTACGTCCAGCCGCCCCTTCATGGTGCTGTTGCCCTCTATGCGCTTCACGATTTCGTTGCACATTGGGGTGAACATCTCGTGTAGTTCTTTCTTGGTCTGGGCGTTGGCGCTGCCGCTGAAAAGCATCAGCGCCAGAGTCAATGAAAGCAGTGCAGATATCCGTTTCATTTAAATGCTGTTGCGAATCAGTTCCACCAGTTTTTCCACTCCCTGTTCCTGCGGGATGCCGCGCATCACCGGCTCCGGCCCCTTGTAGAGGGTAACCTTGCCGCCGCCTTCGCCCACGTAGCCGAAATCGGCGTCGGCCATCTCGCCCGGCCCGTTCACTATGCAGCCCATAACGGCGATTTTGACACCGGCGAATTCCTTGGTGGCCTCCATCACCTCCTTGAGCAGGTTCTGGATGTTATACAGGGTGCGGCCACAGCCGGGGCAGGCGATATATTCGGGCTTGGTAAAGCGCCTCCGGCAGGCCTGCATCAGGTCGTCTTTGAAGGACGATATCTCCTCTTCGGTCAGGTCGCGGCCGGCGATGGTGGCTTTGAGGTTGAAGTCGTCGATTCTGCCGTCCAGCAAAGCGGGGCCTATCATGTACGATGCCTTTACCAGGAAATCTTCCCGGTCGGCGGCGTCAATGCAGAAGTCCGTGGTGCCTTCGGGGGCCTTGCTGCCCGCCAGGTCGCGGAGTTTCTGCGCCACCGGCACTTCATTGACCGGATTCTCCGTCAGCGAAACGCGGATGGTATCGCCAATCCCTTCGCTGAGCAGCGTGCCTATTCCCACCGCCGATTTGATGCGGCCGGTGTCGCCCGCGCCCGCTTCGGTAACGCCCAGATGGAGCGGAAAGACCATTCCGAGTTCATCTTCCATGGTGCGACGCAGCAACCGGTAGGCGTCGGCCATAACCTTGGTGTTGCTGGCTTTGAGCGATACGGTGACGTTGTAGAATTCCTTTTCTACGCAAACCTGGAGCCATTCCATCACGGCGCGGACCATTCCCAGCGGGGTGTCGCCGTACTGCGAGGTGATGCGCTCGCCCAGCGAACCGTGGTTGAGGCCAATGCGGATGGCGGTGCCGTTGTCGCGGCAAATTTCCAGTAACTCGGCAAATTTGGCCATCGCCACCGCGTGGTCTTTGGAGAAGTTGCCGGGGTTGATGCGGACCTTCTCGGCCACCAGCGCCGCTGCCAGGGCGGCATCTGCGTTGAAGTGGATGTCGGCCACAAGGGGAGTGGCGATGCCATCTGCACGCAGCCGGGCCTTGATCTGCGCCAAAGCCTCGACCTGCCTGGGACCTTGTGTGGTAAGACGGATGATATCGCAGCCGGCGGCGGCCAAGTCGCGGCACTGCGCCACGCTGCGGATGGTATCCATGGTGTCGGTGTCGCACATCGACTGCACCGCTATAGGGTGTCCGTGGCCGATGACGACGCCACCTATGTTGCAAGAAAGGTATTTCATCAGAACTTATAGTAAAGGGTACCGCTGAGCATATATACCCGGGGGTACGAGAAGAACCAGTATTCGTCGCTGTAGTAGAAGGTGTGGAAGTAGCTGCTCAGGCCCCACTTGTAGTTGAGCTCCGCGTGGAACTCAAATGGTCCGAACATCACGCCGGCTCCGCCGCCGAAAATCAGGCCGTAGTCGAAGCGGTTGTCGTAGTAGCGCCATTCGCTGTTCTCCCGGTCGTTCCAGAGCCGGTAGCCTGCGTAGGGGCCGGCATTTATGAACAGGCGGAACGGCTTGACGTTGGCGCGGAAGTTGGCCAGAAAGTCCACCTCGGCCACGACATATTTAGTATCGGGTATGTATTCCGCCGTAAAACCTTCGCGGTTGAAGTGCGCCATTATCTGGGTGCCGAAGTTGTCCATCATGTCCCACAGGTCGTTGTAGTAGGTGTAAACGACGCTGTAGTTGTTAAGGCACAGTACACTGCCAGGCTCAACATCGGGGGTGAAGTGCGCCGATGCAAAATTGACACCGTAGCGGACGCCTATCATGTGGGTGCTGTGGTATTTCTTGACCGGCTTCACGCTGACATCCTGCTTCAGGACATCCTCGCCGGTAGGGAGGTCGGCATTGTAGTCGTGGATGGTGAACACCGTGTCCAGGGCGGCCTCTTTCTCCTCGGCGGATTTGTCGGGAATGCCCAGTTTGCCGGCCTTGTCAAGCTTGCCGGTGTTGCCGCCGAGTTTGCCCGGGTTCTGCGCCTGCATCCCTAAGGTCGCGGCGGCAAAAAGCATCAAAATGAGTATCGCTCTTTTCATCAGTCAAACAGTGTTGTCAGGTCAATATCCTGGATCAGGTCCATCTGCTCCTTGATTTCGAGCTTGGAAGTGCCGTCGGGCAGTTTGTACAGTTTCATGCGCTCCGCCTGCTGCCACTTGAGCAGGTTGCCCGTGTCGAACAGGCCGTTGTTGTTGCGGTCTTCGGTAAAGCGTATGGCATATTTGCCGTCCTTGATGTAAGGGAAGTAGAAGGTGCCGTCCTGGAGCACCTCGTATTTGCGGAAGACCTGCTTGCAGCCGTCGTCGGTGAGTTCTATCAGGAACCGCCTGCCGTTTGTCCCGGTAAGGTTCACGGTGAGGCTGTTGAGATTCTCGGTATTGGGCAGCTGGAACTCTTTTTTGGCCGCCTTGTTCTTGCGGTGGTGAACATCCCAGAAGGTCGCCTCCGGAATTAACAGTTCGTATTTGAAGCCGGGCTTGTATTCTTCTGTGTTCTGCAGCAGGTACTTGAGTATGCTGGTGGTGTCCTGTACCAGGGTGAATGCGGTGGTGTCGGTCTGGTTGCGGGTGTTGGTGGTAAGCAGCACTATGGAATCCAGCTCCATCTCAACTATGGGCACGGAAAACTCCAGGGTGATGCCGTCCTGCTCTACATTGGCCTCCGACAGGTTGATCTTGAGGTCGGTGAGGGTGTCGGCTTCGGCGGCCTTGCGCCCCTCTTCCGTCTTGGCTTTGGCGGCAACTTCCTTGCTGACGGCTGCGGCGATATTCTCGCTAGTCAGTGCAGGGTTGCCAGTGGAGTCGGTCTTCATGTAGACGACCGTCATAAAGAGGCTGTCCTCCGGCGGATACTGGCTGTTGAGCCAGAAGTCAAAGCTGTCTCGCTGCGGCGAAAACTGCATTATGATGTCGGTGGAATCGACTCCCAGAATCTGGAATGAACTCAGCTCTACGTTGGGCGCGCTGAAGGTCACATAGCCCTGACGGTCATTCTTGCGCCCCTTGTCCTTGATGTACTGCTTGGACTGGAACTCCTTGAACACCGCCAGTTCCACCTGCCCTCTGCGGGCCTGACAGAGCAGGGTATCCTTCATGTTGAAACTCATCAGTTCGTAGGTTGAATCACGCATCACGGTGTAGGGGATTATCGAATCGTTCAGGAAGCCAATCTTTTCTTCTCCCAGCTGGTAAAGGTAGTCGTTGTTCTCATCGGTGCATGCGTAAATCCAGTAAGGCTGCTGTTTTATGTTGCGGATGGTGAAGAAGCCCCAGTCGTCGGTACGGCCCGCAGCGGCGGGAAGCAGCAGCATTGTAGATGAATCTCGGAATTCGGTGTAGAGCGATACCAGCGCCTTCTTTACGGGCGTCAGGTTCTCGGCGTCCAGCACCGTGCCGCAGATGTACAGCGAATCTAGGGTGTTGCCGGTAGAGAAGGCATAGACATACTTGGGTGCTATATTGCCCTCGTTGTTGTCGGCAAGCCCCTGCCCGAAATCTATTGTGTAGGTGGTGTTGGGCAGGAGGGTGTCCTGGAAGGTGACCACAATCTCCTTGCCCTTGACCTTGGTTTTGGGTTTCTTTTTATGCGGCGGAGAGAGGAGTATGGCAGCCTGGTCCTTGACCACTGTATATTCGTTGAATTTGATTCTGATCTTGCCGTCGGTCAGAGGGAACATCGTGTCGCCCCATGCGGGCTGTACGCCCACGATCACGGGAGGGATGGTGTCCTTTGGACCGCCGGTGGGAGAGGCCTTGGTGTTGGCGCAGCTGTGCGAGAGGACGCAGCAAAGGGCCGTCGCCACTATCATCAAAGCCATAATTAAGGTATTCCTGTTCATCTATTCTATTTCTACCCTTGATACTTTTTCTATGCCGCTGATCTTTGCAAACGACGCTATTATATTGTCGATGTCGGCGGTGTCGTGCACGTAGAGGTCAATGTAGCCCTCGAAGATTTCGTCGTGCGCCTCTATCGATACTTTCCTCAGATTGATGCCCAGTCGGTTGCTGAGCTGGTTGGTGATTTCGTGAAGGACGCCCATGCGGTCTATTCCGGAGAAGGAGATACGGGCCAGGTAGGACATCATGAAGTGCTTGCTCCACTTTACCGCAACTATCTTGTTGCCCTCCGTGGCGGCTATGTTGGTGTAAACCGGGCAACTGGTCTTGTGGATTACCACCAGGTTCTCGCCCTCTATCACGCCGCCCACCTTGTCGCCGGGAATGGGGTGGCAGCAGTCGGAGGTGTGGAACACCACCGATTTGTCGTCGAGGTGCTCTTTGAGGCTTCGGGCGTTGCTTTCCAGCAGTTTGAAGCCCCACATCTGCACCGAGCGCTGCTTGGCGTTTGTCTTGAGCACGGTGTCCAGGTCGGCGAGATCTATCAGGCCGATACCTATCTTATTATAGAGGTCCTCCTTGCCGCCGGTAATCTTGTACGAATCCACCAGCTTTCGGATAACCCGCGTCTGCATCTGGATGCCGCGGGCCGCGAGTTCGCTGCGCAGCATGTTCATGCCCCGCGACACGTTGTCCCGGCTCATGTCCTTTAGCGCCTCTATCACGGCATTGCGGGCGCTGCTGGTCTTGAGAAACTCCAGCCATTCGCGTTTGGCCTTTGCCGACTCGGAGGTGATGATTTCGACCTGGTCGCCGTTGCGCAGCACTGTGGAGAGTGTCACCAGCTTCATGTTGACCTTGGCGGCGATGGCGTGGCAGCCTATCTGGCTGTGGACGTTGAAGGCAAAGTCCAGCGCCGTGGAGCCCTTGGGCAGGCTGCGCGACTCGCCGGTAGGGGTGAAGACGTATATTTCGCTGGTGAGCAGCTCCTGATGGACGTCGTCCAGGAACTGAAGGGCGTTGGCGTCGGGGTTCTCCAGTATGTCCTGGACATATTTGAGCCAGCGGTCCATGCTCTTGTCGCCTTCGGGGGTAATCTGCCCCTGCTTGTAGCTCCAGTGGGCCGCGACGCCGCGCTCCGCGATGGAGTTCATCCGCTCCGAGCGAATCTGGACCTCTATCCACATGCCCATGTACATCACCGTCACGTGCAGCGATTCGTAGCCGTTGACCTTGGGTTCGCTGACCCAGTCGCGCACGCGGTTGGGATTGTAATGGAACCGGCCGGTAATCTGCGAGAAGATGTACCAGCACTGCTCGCGCTCGGAATAGTCGCTGCGCGGAGTGAATATGATGCGCACCGCGTAGGTGTCGAATATCTGTTCGAAGGGGATCTGCTTGGTCTGCATCTTGCGCCAGATGGAGTAGGGGCTCTTGAGGCGCTTGATTATCCGGGCCTGGATGTTGTTGCCCTTGAGCATGCTGTCCACCTCGTCTACGAAGGTCTCGATTTCCGAGCCCTTGCTGTCCATCAGCTGCTCCAGCAGGCCGTCGATGCGCTTGTATTCCTGCGGCTCGTTGTACTGCATCCAGACATCCTCCATCTCGCTCTTGATGTTGTACAGGCCAAGACGATGGGCCAGCGGGATGAATATGTACATGGTCTCGCTCAGGATCTTCTCGCGCTTGTACTCCGGCATATAGCGGATGGTGCGGATGTTGTGCAGGCGGTCGGCAAGCTTTATGAGCACTATGCGGGCATCGTCGTTGAGTGTGAGCAGGATGCGCTTGAAATTCTCTGCCTGGAGGCTTCGGGTGGGCTTCTCCTTGAGGTTGTCGTTGTCCAGGGCGGTCTTGATCTTGGTGAGGCCGTCCACCAGGGAGGCGATTTTCTCTCCGAACACCTGACGGATGTCGTCGGCGGTGTACTGGGTGTCCTCCACCACGTCGTGCAGCAGTGCGGCGCAGATAGACTTGCAGCCGAGCCCGATTTCCTGAACCACAATCTTTGCCACCGCAATCGGGTGGATTATGTAGGGCTCGCCGCTGCGCCGGCGCACGTTGCGGTGCGCCTCATTTGCGAACTCGAACGCCTTGAGCACGAGGTCGTACTGCTCCTGGTCGGCACAGCGCTTGAGGGCCGCCAGCCGCAGGGCTTCGAACTGCTGCTTTATTATCAGGTCGTCTTCTGCTGTAAAAGTACTACTGCTCATTGTCTTGTCCGTTTATCTGCACGGTCCCTGCCGCTTTTTTGACGCTCTTTGTGCGGGCCGTGCGGCGCTTCTTGCGGCGGTCGCGTCGTTGGTTGAAGAGTTCGTCCTTGTCGGGATCGAAATCATCTACGTGTTCGTATGAATATGTCAGATAAACTCCGAAGAGGATTATCTGCCAGCTGTAGTTGAGCCATATCATCATCAGCGGGATGGCGGCAAAGGCGCCGTAGACGCCGCTCAGGCGGGTCACCATCATCTGGGTTTTCAGGTAGAGGAACTGCAGCAATATAAATGCCAGAGATATCCACAGTGCCGATTTAATGCAATCCCTGTACTTTACCGTAGTGTGCGGAATAAACTTGTACATCAGCGAGAATATCAGCACCGCCGCGGCGTAGAAGATGACCCAGTAGAGCCCGGAGGCGAAGAACCGGATTAACTTGTATTTGCTTATTTCGTCTATGAAGGCGGTGTAATAGCCGGCGCCGTAGAGGAAGAAGAGCAGCACGAAGGGAATCAATATCAATATAAGAAGATAAACCCCGACGCTCTTTGCAAAGTTGCGGCTGCGCTTGATGCACCAGATGTGGTTGAAAGTGTCCTCTATGCTGAGCAGCAGCCAGATCACAATCCAGAGGAAGGCCATGAAGCTGATGATGCCGAACACGCCGTTGCGCGTCTGGCGCACTATGTTGGTGGCCCAGCCCAGGATCATGTCGGCGATGTGCTTGTTGTCGCCAAGATATGGCTGTATAAGGCTGAGCAATTCGCGGTCCAGGCCAAAGCTCCACGAGACGAACAGGACGATTGCCACCAGCGGCACCAGCGACATCGCGGAATAGTAGCTCAGGAAGACCGATTCGCGGCCAATTCGGCCGGTGAAATAGCGGCTGGCGGTGAGTATGCCCACCTGGATGCGGTGCACCACGTTTTCGCTGAAGCGATGCGGTTTGGAAAAGTCCAGGCGCCAGATGTCGTACGTCACGAACTCGATGAGGTTCTTGACCATCTCCACCAGGTGTGAAAACCAGGACTTTATGGCTTCGACGGCGCTCATCTTCCTATAAGATTATAGAAGGTTTCTTCGTCTATTATCTCCACCCCCAGTTGCGTGGCCTTCTTCACCTTGCTTTCGCCCGGCTTGTCGCCCGCCAGCAGGTAGCTGGTCTTGCCGCTCACGCTGCCGGGACAGGTGCCGCCGTGGGCCTCTATCATCGCCTTGAGGTCTTCCCGGGAAATGGAAAATACACCGGAGACCACTATAGATTTGCCTTCCAGGACGTTGGAGAGTTGCTCGCGGGCGGCGGCCTGCATCTGGAGGCCGTGCTGCTGCAGCTTCTCTATCAGGTCGCGGTTGTTACCATCTTTAAACCATTCGGCTATTGAGGCGGCCACGATGGGGCCGATGTCCTCTGTCTGTGCCAGCTCCTCTTCGGTGGCCTGCGAGAGGCGGTCAATGTCGGAAAAGGCCTTCGCCAGCGTCTTGGCGGTGGTTTTGCCAACGTGGCGGATGCCTATGGCGTAGAGCACCCGTTCGAACGGGACGCCCTTGCTTTTTTGGATGCTGTTCAGGAAGTTGTCGCAGGATTTCTCCTGCCAGCCCTCCAGCGCCAGGAGCTGCTCTTTGGTGAGCTCATACAAGTCGCTGAAACAGCGGATGTATCCCAGATTGTATAGCTGCTCTATTGTGGCGTCGCCCGCCAGGATGTCCATGGCGTCACGGCTTACGAAATGCACGAACGCCGCCTTGATCTGGGTGGGGCATCCGGTGCGGTTGGGGCAGTAGTGACGCGCCTCGTCGTTGTCCCTCACCAGCGGAGTGCCGCAGTCGGGGCATAGGGTGGGAAAGTCGGGCCGTGCGGCATCTGCAGGCCGTTTTTTGAGTTCGACGGCGGTAATCTTGGGGATTATTTCGCCCCCCTTTTCTACATATACCCAGTCGCCTATGCGGATGTCCAGCAGGTCCATCTGGTCCTTGTTGTGCAGCGACGCCCGCTTTACTATTGTGCCCGAAAGGGGAACCGGCTCCAGATTGGCCACGGGAGTCAGCGCCCCGGTGCGGCCCACCTGGTAGTCTATGCTCAGCAGTTGCGTGAGCGCCTGCTCCGGCTTGAATTTGTATGCGGTGGCCCAGCGCGGACTCTTGGCGGTAAAGCCCAGCCGCTTCTGAAGGGCGAGGTCGTTGACCTTTATAACGACGCCGTCGGTGGCGTAGGGGAGTGCCTTGCGGCGGGTATCCCAGTAACTGATGTAATCCAGCACCTGCGCCGCACCTTTGCGGACCTGCGACAGCTCGCTTACCGGAAGGCCCCAGCTGGCGGCGGCGGAGATGGCTTCGCTATGGGTGGCGAAGGGAAGGTTTTCTCCGAGAAGATGATACAGGACGCAGTCCAGTCCGCGGCCGGCTACCTGGGCGCTGCTGCCCAGCTTGAGACTGCCGCTGGCGGCATTGCGCGGGTTGGCGAAAGGCTGCTCACCAATCTCCTCCTTCTCTGCGTTGAGGGCGTCGAAGGCGGCATAAGGCATGAATATCTCGCCGCGGATTTCAAACTCACGCGGCCAGTCGCCCGGCTTCAGCTGGCGCGGTATCGACTTGATTGTGAGGACGTTCTCTATCACGTTGTCGCCCTTGACACCGTCGCCGCGGGTCACCGCTTGCGTCAGTATGCCGTTGATATACGTGAGGCAGATTGCCACCCCGTCGAATTTCATCTCGCAGGAATACTCCAACTGCCCGCCGCTGTCCGCCTCCAGCTTGGTGCAGAACGCCTCCATATCCTCACTGCTATAAGTATTCCCCAGCGACAGCATCGGATATTTGTGGGTAATCTGCTCGAAGCCTTTTTTCTCCTGCGGCTTGGCCTCGATATCGCTGCCGACGACCTTGGTTGGTGAGTCGGGCTGTGCCAGGTCGGGGTAGAGAGCCTCCAGCGCCTGCAACTCCTGCATCTTGAGGTCAAACTCAAAATCGGTAATCACGGGATTGTTCAGGACATAATAATTGTAATTATGCCTGCGCAACTCCTCGCTGAGCGCCTCTATACGCGCCTTCGCAGCCGATTTTGAAATTTTTGCCATAATAATGGAATCTAAACGGCAAATATACTGAATAATCCGGTTTTTTTCTAACTTTGCGCTGCCTCTTTTTACGGGACAATAATATTATTCATCAATACATTTTTATGAAAGATTCCATCATTATCCTTTGCGGCGGCGGCCCGGCTCCGGGTATGAACACCGTCGTTTGCTCCGTAGCAAAAACATTCCTCACCAACGGATATCGCGTAATCGGCCTTCACGGCGGTTATTCCGGCCTTTTCAGCAAGAATCCCCGCACAGATGACATTGACTTCTTCAAGGCAGACGCATACTTCAACCGCGGCGGCAGCTATCTGCAGATGAGCCGTTTCAAACCCACCGACGAGGATTTTGAGAAGAACTTCAACCTGCCGCTGTTCCAGGAGAACAACATCAAGCTGCTGGTTACAGTGGGTGGCGACGACACCGCTTCTACCGCAAACCGCATCGCCAAATTCCTCAGCGCCAAGAACTATCCTATCAGCAACATCCACGTTCCCAAGACCATAGACAACGACCTGCCGCTGCCCAACAACACCCCGACCTTCGGCTTCAACTCCGCAAAGGACGAGGGCGCGCACCTGGCCCGCACCGTTTATGAGGATGCCCGCACTTCCGGCAACTGGCTGCTGATAAGCGCCATGGGCCGTTCCGCAGGCCACCTGGCACTCGGTATCGGCGAGGCAACCCATTGCCCCATGACCATCATCCCCGAGATGTTCAACAAGACCGCCATCAGCCTGGACAAGATTGTGAAGCTGGCCATCTCCGCCATTCTCAAGCGCAAGCTTCTGGGTATCGGCTACGGTACCGTAGTTGTGGCCGAGGGCGTATTCCACGACCTCGACCCTCAGGAAATCAAGAACGCCGGCGTTACCATGACCTACGACGAGCACGGCCATCCCGAACTTGGCAAGATTAGCAAGGCCGTCCTGTTCAACGATATCCTGGAGAAGGAATTCAAGAAGGTAGGCCTCAAGGTCAAGACCCGTCCGGTGGAAATCGGCTATGACGTCCGCTGCCAGGATCCCATCGCATACGACCTGACTTACTGCTCGGAGCTGGCCATGGGTGCTTACGAGCTCTTCAAGAAGGGCGAGACCGGCTGCATGGTTTACGTTGATGTAAACGGCGAGGCACATCCTCTCTACCTGAAGGATCTGCAGCAGGCCGACGGCAAGATTCCTCCGCGCCGCGTAGCCATTGAAGGCGGTATCGCGCAGAACTACTACAACCACATCTGCCACTACATAACTCCCGCCGACTACGAGGCTGCCAAGGCAATTGTTCCCAACCCCGCAGAATACGATTTCAAAAAGATTTTGAACTGGTAAGTTCTTGTTTTTCAGATATTAAGTTGCCCCCGCCAAAAAACGGGGGCAATTTTTTCCAACCTTTTGGCCGGCGGCTCCGTCTAATGGTCGGTTTTTAATTATTAATGAAAGTAGCATTATGAACATGGCATTTATGGAGGATATCCTGGTCCCGATTTTTATTTGCGTAGTATTGCCGGTATTAATCATCTTGATTGTGATGAATGCCCGCAAGCACGAAGTTTCCCGGAAAACGGAGGTGGCTCTCAAAGCCATAGAAGCTGGAGCTCCCATCGATCCCAATTTCTTCAAAACTGCAAAGAAGAAAGAAAGCATCAAAGAGCGGCTTTTGGGACAGCTCACGGGCGCGTGCATTACGTTCTTGATGGGTGTCGCATTCATGGTAGCCAATTTTATGGGTTGGAACCCCAGCGGACTCCATTTGTTTTCCGTTGCAGGTGGTGTTATGATTGCGATAGGCATCGGACTGTTCATATCTTTCTGCGTGAGCCGCAAGATGCTTGCAAAGGAGATTGAGGCAGAAGAGAACGATCTTGCAAATAAACAGGAGTAGTGACTTCGGAGCGGTTCATTGAGCTGGTACGGCCGGAGCAGGAGCCGTTGAGACGGTTCCTGCTTGGCTTGTGCTGCGGCGACGGTGCAACCGCCGACGACCTTGCCCAGGACGCACTGGTGCGGGCTTATGTTGCCTCCGGGTCGTTCCTTGGCCTGGCCAAGTTCCGCACCTGGCTATTCCGCATCGCATACAATTGCTTCATAGATTATACCCGCCGCCGTCGCGACACCCTTTCCGCTTTGGAAACGGGTCCTGAGGTGCGGGTGGCCGCGGACGAGCGCGCCGACAGCGCTTTCCGCTATCAGCAACTGTATATGGCGCTGGACCGCCTTCCGGAGAAGGAGCGCGCCGCAATCGTGCTCTTCTATTTCGAGGACCGCAGCATCAAAGAGATATCGTCAATTTTGAATATGCCCGCCGGGACGGTCAAATACCAGCTCAGCGTGGGGCGAAATCACCTTAGAGAATATATCAAGTTATGAACGACCAGCAGTTAGATACTTTCCTTAAAGAAAACAAGCCCAGAGTGGAGTCAGACCCTACTTTTGTCCTTGAAACCCGCCGGCGTATGGCCGAGGTGGAGGGCATCAAGGCCGAGGTGGACCGCGCCCGCCACAGCGGCAGGGTGGCGCTGATAATAGCCCTGGTAGCCGGTATTGTCGTGGGTGTCTTTGCCTCTGCCATCGCCTTCCTGTGGCCGGTGAATCCAGCTGCGCTGGATGGCAGTGCCCTGGATTCTCTGAAGGCCGTCCTTAATCCCTACAAGAATCTCATACTTTTCTTCCTGGCCATAATGATTACGGCCCTCAGTCTGGTATTGACATCGGGCCGCAAAAGGGTTCTGCAATAATCTTCAATAATTTGGTTTTTAAAAGATTAGTTATTAAATTTGCACGTTTTTGGTGTAAAATCGATTATTTCTAATTTTTTATTTATAATAATGCAAACACAAACACCTCTGAATGAATACCTTGCGCCCAGGGCTGAGGTATTTTCGCTGAACATTAAAAGAACTATTTTAAGCCTCTCTAACGAGAGCGTTGGTGGAAGAGAATCGCAAGACATAGACTGGGGGGAATAGTATTATGAAAAAGTTAGCACTTATCTTTGGGATAGTATCCCTTGTTGCTGCCTGCAACACTATCGAAGAACCTTCTAACATTCAGGACGGCACTCAGGAAGTAAAACAGGTTGCAAACGCACCTGTTCTTAGCGCCTCTCTTGAAGAAGCTGCAGAAACCAAGTCCTACCTCAACGAGGCTGACTGGAAGATTCTGTGGACTGCAAATGACGAGATTTCTGCTTTCGTTAATAGGACCATCAACTGGAAGTACCGCTTTGCCGGTGCTACCGGAGATCAAAGAGGTTCTTTTAACCCAATTGATGTCCCCGAAGGTGGTAGTAGTCTTGACAACGTTTATGCCGTTTATCCCTACAACGCATCCAACTCTATAGATGCCAACGGCGTAATGACAGTCAATTTCCCTGCAGCACAGACTTACGCCGCCAAAACCTTTGGCCAGGGCGCGAATACAATGGTAGCCGCAGGTACCAGCGAATCCAATCTTGTGTTTAAGAACGCATGCGGATTTTTGATGCTGAAGCTCTATGGAACCAATGTAAAAGTCGCATCTGTTTCCCTGAAGGGTAAGAACAACGAGAAGATTGCCGGCGCTGCTACAGTTAGTATGCCGCTTGGTGGAAATCCGACTGTGACAATGGCAAACAATGCAACCGACGAGATTGTGCTCACATGCACCAATGCCGTTACTATTGGCAACTCTTCAAGCGACTATACCGAGTTCTGGTTCGCCATCCCGCCCGTAACCTTCTCTCAGGGCTTCACCATCACAGTGACTACCAACCGTGGTACTACATTCACAAAATCCCTCAACAGCAGCTTTGAAGTTGTTCGCGGTGTCGGCAAGAAAATGGCTCCTCTTGAGGTCAAGGTTCCGACCGACCTTAGTTTCAATGAAACAGCAAACTGCTACATCGTGAATACTGCCGGTACTCTTAATCCGTTAGGTTATTGCTTCGATGCTACAGTAGCAGGCAATGGTGTGACTGTTAATCTTGATTTTAATTCTGCATATCAGTATCCTGCTAGCGAAACAAGCGCTCTTCCCACTGGTGGTGGAGTACGCACTCTTTTGAATCAGAACAATTGTGTATCTAATGTTGTTTACGCTAATGGAACGATTTCATTCATAGCTACAGGTAATAAGGGAAACGCTAAGATTCAACTTAGGGACACTAATGATGATGGTGCCTGGGTTTGGTTAATTTGGTGTACTGATCAGCCAGTTGCAGTTGATTTTGGTAGTAATGCCTCCTCATGGGGATACCACTATGCAATCTTAGACCGCAATCTAGGTGCTCTCACAGCAGGTGTAGATTCAGATAATATGGATAATATGTTTGGATTGTACTATCAGTTCGGCAATCCTCACCCATATACTTCATCACAATTTCTCAGTACTAATGATCACGGTGGATATAGAATGAGCGATGCAATCGCATATAATGACAAACCTTTCAGTGGGCCAGATTATTATTGGTTTAATCCGTCAGGAGGTTCTAATCAATCCTATGGTCCTATTTGGGGAGGAGGTGCAGTTGGTAATGGTACGACGAAGCGTGGTCCTGCTGCCCCCAAGACTTTGTATGACCCGTGTCCTCCCGGATATAAGATACCAACACAAGACTTTGAGATCAGTGCTTCTGATAATGCTAACATTTATGGCTGGTATAAGAATGGTGTAAACGGTACGGTCTTCTTCCCTTACAACGCTGAGTGTCTTGATAAAGGTTGGGGCTTGAGACCGGCTCCATATGATGCCGATAATGATATAGCTTCTTATACAAGTCTTTGGACAGCCGGACTTAATAACAGAAATATGGCATATCGTTATACAATTTATGCAAAAGGTACAAACAGAGCTGGTGGTGGAGTTGTTTCCGATAGAGTTCTTTCCTACGGTTGTGGCGTCCGTTGCATAGCAAACATTCAATAGTTTGATTTGATCCACATAAAAAAAGAAAGGGTGGCGCACTCACAGCGCCACCCTTTCTTTTTGCTTATTAATGATTATATTCGCAATATGAAAATGTCCAGACTACTTGTTTTGGTTGCTATTGCGATAGCGGCGGCCGGATGTACCGTTCACGAGGCGAATGGCCCCGAGGTGGTCAGGATTAATAATATAGCATGCTTACTAGAGGACTTCCAGCAGGTGGCGGCCACCAGGGCAACAACAAGCCTGGTTGGCACGACAACTGTCTCTACCGTATGGAACGAGGGCGACGTGATTGGTGTGTTTCCCAGCATTGGCGGCGAACAGGTCACTTTTACTGTCTCGGAAGGGGCCGGCACAAATAATTGTATATTCGACGGTCGCGGATGGGGCTTGCTCTCTTCTACAAAGTATTCTGCATATTACCCCGGCCGCACAGAATACTGCGGCAATAAAGAGGCTCTGAAGGCAATCCAGGTTTCTTACGTCGGCCAGAGCCAGCACACCAAGAATACATTCGAGGTAGGCAGTTTCGATTATCTGACAAGCACAAACGCCACACCCGTTTTCGCAGACTCTACCTCCAGCGGCACCTGCACATTCAAATTCAAGCACCTCGGAGTTCTCCTTGTGTTTGACATTACAGTCCCCGATCCAGCATTGCTAAGCACACTTGAGTTCGAATGCGAAGACAAGGTATTCACAGCTGCCGGCACTGTAGATTTATCCCAGACAAACGCCGCAATCACGCCAATAGTTTCAGACAACACCCTGGCGCTGGATTTGGGCGGCATGTCGGTCGCAGCTGGTGAAACAGTCCGCTTTTATATGATGGCAGCTCCGGCAGAAGTGGTGAATCCTGTCGTCAGGGTCACAACGGATACTGGTATTGAGATGGTTAAACAACTGCACTCGTCGTACATTCTTCGCTCAGGGATGGCCTTTTTAATTGCTGCCGAGGTAGAGCTTGAAGAGGATGACGGCCTGCCGCGCACCATCCACGATGGAGACAATATCCTTGTCACAGACCCGACTGTGGAGCAGTTCCTCACGCAAGTGTACTATCCAACAAAAGATTACACATATACAAGCGTTCTTGACTACCCGGTGGCGCCCGGCAGCTCCGACATACCGCCGTCGTTCACCATCAGGTGGTATGAGGATGTCACGGAAGGCTCTGTCGTGGCCCGTCTGTGGGAAGATGGCTGGAGCCGGGAATGCAGCATAAGCCCAAGCGACGGCAAATACTGGATAGTGACTAATCTACGCCCGAATGCCCATTATAACTATCAAATACGCACCTCCGGCGGCAGGGTGCTGACAGAAGGCGGATTTGACACATACGGTCATCTACATCAGGTCTTCTTTGACTCTACGGTGCGCAATGCCCGCGACCTTGGCGGCTGGAAGACCGGAGACGGCAGAACCGTAAAGTACCGCAAGCTTTACCGTGGCGGCAAGATGAGCCCCAAGCATCTGACGGCCAAGGGCAAGCAGGATTTGCTTGCAGAAGGAATCCGAGCCCAGCTCGATTTGCGCGGCACGGACAAGATTGAGTCGTGTGCCTTTGGCAGCGGATATGATTTTCTCTCACCTGGCTTTACCGCCGGCTACCTGACGATGCTAGGAACGGATGCCGATAAGACCAAATCGAGCTTCGAGTTCGTAGTCAACTGTTTGCGCGAAGATAAGCCGGTCTATTTCCACTGCTCGGCGGGGCGCGACCGCACCGGCACAATGGCCATGCTTCTGCTGGGCGTGCTGGGAGTTTCGGAGGGTGACATTTCCCAGGAATATGAGCTGTCGCTGTTCGCACCGCAGGGTTGGAGCATAACAGACGGTGAAACCACCACCCAGACCCGTCTGGTGTCATACAAGACCACCACGACCCATTTATGGAATCTGGCACGCGGCGGCACCTTTGCACAGGGCGTGGAGGCCTACCTCCTATCTATCGGCGTCAGCCAAACCGACATCAACGACTTCCGCACCCTGATGCTGGAGTGAAAATACGTATCGGTAATACTGTCTTTTTTATATGAAAATTAACCTGATAAAAATAATCATTCCAGGACTGCTGTTCCTGTCCGCTGTTTCTTCCAGGGCGCAGGATAAGCTTGTGTTTACGCCGCAGTGGACGGCGCAGGCGCAGTTCGCCGGCTATTATGTGGCCCAGGAAATGGGCTTCTACCGGGATGCCGGCGTCGATGTCGAAATCGTCCATCCTTCCGCAACGATCTCCGCTATGAACCGCATCCGCCGCAACGAGAGTCATGCAACGACTCTCCAGCTGTGCCAGGCGATGGAGATCATAGACAGCGGCATCGATATGGTGAACATCCTCCAGACATCGATGAACAACGGAATGGTCATTGTCTCGCGGCGGGATATGGACCCGCTGACGCAGAAAGGTGCCCGGGTGGGTATATGGAGTGCCGGTTTCGGCCAGATCGCCATCTGTATGAGCCAGAAAGAGGGGCTGGATTATGAATGGATCCGCTTCGCATCTAACGTGAACCTGTTTATAAAAGGCGCAATCGATGCGACCCTCGCGATGAGCTACAACGAGTACTACCAGATTGTCCAGGCCGGTTATGAGCTGAGCGAAAAGAATGTCTACCGTTTTTGCGACCATGGCTACAACGTCCAGGAAGATGGCGTCTACATGACGCGGAAGTATTACCTCAAGCACAAGGACCAGGCCCGGAAGTTCGCCGAGGCGAGCCGCCGCGGATGGGAATGGGCCGTGGATCATCCGGAGGAGACGCTGGACATAGTGATGAAATACGTCAAGGACAACCATATAGCCACCAACCGTCCAATGCAGCGCCTGATGCTTCAGGAGGTCCTGCGGCTGCAGGTGGACCGGGAGTCCGGACAGCGTGAATACCGTCTCCGCCCCGATATGGTGAAGCAGGCGAGCGACCTGATGGCGGAATACGGTATGATTGGCAAAGAGGTTACCTGGGAACAACTTACGGAGGAATAGGCTTATGAATAAACTGTTTCAATACATCCGTCAGTCGCTTTCCCGCAAGCTCAGCCTCTGGATTGTCCTTTTTGCGGCGCTCATCTTCATAATAGCGCTGGGCGTTATGTTCACGCAGTCGCTCCGCACCGTCCGAAATGAGGCCTACAGCCGCGCCACCAAAGAACTGGAAAACACCGTCCTGCGCGTGAACAACCTGCTGGGCAGCGTCGAGACGGCGGCCGGCAACACCGATTGGCTGGTCCTCCGCCATCTTGATTCTCCGGACTCGATGTTTGTCTATTCCCGCCGGATCCTGGAAAACAATCCTTACCTGAACGGCTGTTCCATTGCTTTCGAGCCTTACTATTTCAAGGACCGCGGCAAGTACTTTTCTGCCTATTCCTATAACGACGGCGGAACTATCCTGACCACGCAGGAGGGTAACGAGCATTACGAGTATTTCTTCCTGGACTGGTATCAGACGGCCAAGTTGCTGGACCGCCCCGTCTGGACGGAGCCTTTCTTCGACTTCAATCCGGACGATATCTACTCTACGGAAGCCATCGCTTCGTATTGCAAGCCTATCAAGGACAGGAACGGCAAGTACGTCGGCACCTTTTCTACCGACATCTCCCTGGGCTGGCTTTCCGAGACGGTTTCTGCCGTCAAGCCTTACCCGAACTCCTACAGCATTATGATAGGCGAGGGCGGTACCTTCTTTGTCCATCCCGACTCCACCAAACTATTCTTCCAGACCATCTTTACGGAGACGCTGGAGAATCCCGATCCGGCCCTGTCCGAACTGGGCCACGCTATGCTTCGCGGAGAGGAGGGAATGCGCGAACTCCAGATGGACGGTGTTGACAGCTACGTTTTCTTCAAGCCGCTCGGCGAAACGGGCTGGAGTGTGGCGATCGTCTGCCCGCAGAGCGACATCTTTGGCGGCTATAACCACCTGAAGCGCATCGTCCTTTTCATAGTTCTTTTCGGACTTCTGCTGATGCTGCCCGTGTTCGGCCGCATCGTTTCCCGCGAGCTTAAGCCACTGCGGAGTCTGGCGGACCAGACGGACACCATCGCCCGGGGCAACTTTGACCATCGGTTGCCCGAAGACGGGCGCTGCGACGAAATCGGCCGGCTCAGCCATTCCTTCGTCGACATGCAGAATTCGCTTATCCGCTATATCGACGAGTTGAAGGAAACTACGGCGACGAAGGCATCCATAGAGAGTGAGTTGAAAGTCGCGAGCTCCATACAGGCTAGTATGCTGCCGCGCATTTTCCCGCCCTTCCCGGAGCGGAAGGATATTGACCTGTATGCTTCGATGAAGCCGGCGAAGGAGGTCGGCGGAGATCTGTTCGACTTCTTCCTGCGCGACGAGAAGCTCTTCTTCTGCATCGGCGACGTCAGCGGCAAGGGTGCTCCGGCCGCCATGCTCATGGCCGTGACCCATTCGCTGTTCAGGGCGGCATCTTCGCATGAAAGCGACCCTTCCGCTATCGTGCGGACCATCAACGAGACGATTTGTCAGGACAACGACGCCAGCATGTTCGTAACTCTCTTCGTCGGCGTCCTTGACTTGCCGAGCGGGCGGCTGCGCTACTGCAACGCCGGTCATGACAGCCCGCTGCTTTATCGGGAGACCCTTTCTACGCTCGAATGCCTGCCTAATCTTCCCGTCGGTATCATATCGGACATGAGATATGTCACGCAGGAATGCATCCTCACCTCCGGCTCGACGCTCTTCCTGTACACGGATGGCCTGACGGAAGCGATGAATGCCGGTTATGAGCAGTTTGGCAAGGATCGTGTCACGCCGTTGGTGGAATCTTGTTGTGAGCAGGGGATGATTCCTCGCCAGATTCTGGATACGGTATTGGAAGGTGTGCGCGCTTTCGTGCAGGATGCCGACCAGAGCGACGACCTCACGATGCTCGCGCTCCGTTACACGCCCGGGCAGTTCTCTACGCTTCTCAGCGAGAAGCTGACGCTGAACTGCGATATCAAACGCATTCCGGAACTGAACGACTTCATTGGGTCTATTGCACAGAAGCTGGGGCTGAATTCGATGATGACCAGTCAGGTGCAGCTGGCCGTTGAAGAGGTGGTCGTAAATGTGATGAATTACGCCTATCCGGATGGAAAGCAGGGGTTCGTGACGGTCAAGGCGATGTCGGACGGACACGAGTTGAGACTGGTAGTCATTGATTCAGGCGTGGCTTTCGACCCTACCAACAAAGAAAAGCCAGATGTCTCCCTCTCTGTTGAAGAAAGGCCGATTGGCGGTCTGGGAATTTTCCTTGTGCGTGAACTGATGGACTCCATCAATTATGAACGCACAGACGGGCGCAATATATTGACAATGATGAAGAATATTCGATAGATATTTGTTCAATGAGGGTAGTTATCCAAAGGGTTTCAGAGGCGTCGGTGAGCATCGGCGGGGTGGTCCGCAGCGCTATCGGCGGCGGGTTGCTGGTGCTGCTGGGCATCGGTCCGGACGATACCGACGAAGATCTTGACTATCTGGTCAAAAAGACGGCGGGGCTGCGCATTTTCAACGACGAAGCGGGGATTATGAACCGCAGCGTGGTGGATGTAGGCGGCGACATCATCGTCGTGAGCCAGTTCACCCTGATGGCCGCCACGCGCAAGGGCAATCGTCCCTCATATATCGGCGCCGCGGGTCATGAAAAGGCCGTGCCGATGTACGAGGAGTTCTGCCGGCGGCTGTCGGAGGCGATTGGCCGCGCCGTTGGCACCGGTCAGTTCGGCGCCGACATGCAGGTCTCCCTCATCAACGACGGTCCTGTCACCATCTGCATCAATTCCAAAAACAGGTAGAATGAATTTGTTGTTGCAAGAGATGCTGGCCTCGGCAGATCCTTCCCAGGTGGAGGGATTGTCGCGCTTTTTCAAAACCGGGCCGGGGGAGTATGGCGAAGGGGACAGATTCCTTGGAATCAAGGTTCCGGTGACCCGTGCGGTGGTGAGCCGCGTGTGGAACGGGGTAACCGACGGGGACTTGGAAGAATGCATCGCAAGCGAGTATCACGAAGTGCGCCTGGCGGCCTTGCTGACACTTGTGGAGATATACAAGCACTCCAAAAAGGATCCCGCGCGGAGGCAGTGCTGCATCGATTTTTATCTCACACACACAAAGTTTATCAACAACTGGGACCTGGTGGATTTGTCTTGCTACCCGCTGCTGGGCGAATGGCTGCTTGACAAGGACCGCACTCTGCTGTACGACCTTGCGCGCAGCGGCAAGAGCATCTGGGAACAGCGCATAGGGATTGTGAGCACTATGGCGTTTATCCGCAAGGGACAGACCGCCGATACCTATGCGATTGCCGATATCCTGCTGCATCATCCTCACGACCTAATCCAGAAGGCCGTTGGCTGGCTTTTGCGCGAGGCGGGCAAACGCAACGAGGCTGCTCTCAAGGCCTGGCTTGAACCACGATACCAATCTATGCCGCGAACTATGCTTCGCTACGCTATAGAAAAGTTCTGCGAGTCAGACCGGCGGCGGTATCTCCTTAAACGATAGCAGGATAGAATGAAGATTTCCCTTGACGGCCATTACGGTTATCGGCGGCTGATAGTTTCGTCGATTCCGAGCATCGCCATGATTCTGGTAGGCAGCATCTACAGCGTCGTGGACGGCCTGTTCGTGTCCAATTTCGTGGGGACAACCGCCTTTGCGGCACTCAATGTAATATGGCCGGCGGTGATGCTGGTCGGTTCTCTGGGACTTATGGTCGGTACCGGCGGATCGGCGCTGGTTGGCAAGACGATGGGCGAGGGCGACCGCGAGCGGGCGTCAGTCATCTTCAGTATGCTGGTGAAGTTCGTGATAGTGCTGTCAGTGGTCTTTATGGTGCCGATGCTGCTTCTGATGGAGCCTTTGGCACGGCTGCTCGGGGCCGAGGGGGAGATGGTCCACCAATGCGTCATTTACGGAAGCATCTGCACCATTGGACTGCCGGCTTTTATGCTCCAGATGGCCTTTCAGTCATTCTATATGGCCGCCGAAAAACCGCAACTGGGTACAATTATGTCGATTGTGTGTGCGGTGACAAATATGGCGCTGGACGCGCTGTTCATTCTGGTTTTCGGCTGGGGTCTGGCGGGCGCCGCAGCGGCATCGATGGTAGCCTGCGCGGTGGGCGGTTTCTTCCCGCTGTGGTACTTTTCTTCCAGGCGCAATACAAGTTCGCTGCGGATGGTGTGGGGAAGGGGGGAGGTTCTTCTTGCTGAGGCTGGAGTTGGGGTTGGCCGGCCAGAGGCAGTAAGGGAGTCTCGCAGGGTCGAAGATGACGGTTTGTACGCTGGTTCAGTTAGTCAGGGTGGAACTGTCCCGGAGGTTCGCCGGTCCTGGTTAGGGTTCGAGAAGGCTCCTCTGTTACAGGCCTGCGGCAACGGCCTGTCCGAATACGTGGGCAACATCTCCTTCAATATCCTGGCAATCTGCTATAACCTGCAGCTGTTGCGGATGCTGGGCGAGAACGGCGTGGCGGCCTATTCCATCATTCTATATTACGGATATATGTGCGCCGCCGTGTTCTTTGGTTATAACATCGCGGTGACGCCTATCATCGGTTTTAACTATGGCGCGGATGATCGTGCTGAGCTTCGGAGCCTGCTGCGGCGATCGCTGGTGGTGCTTCTGGCCTTCGGCGGGGTAATGACGATTCTGGCGGAGATTTTTGCCGAACCCGCCGCGCGGCTGTTTGTCGGTTACGATTCGGAGCTGACGGCACTCTCCGCCCACGCCTTCCGCCTGTCGATGCTCAGCTTTGTGATAGCGGGTGTCAACCTGTTCTTCTCCGCCTGGTTCACCGGGCTTAACAACGGCAAAATCTCCGCAGTGCTGTCGTTTGTCCGCAATCTGGTGCTGGAACTGGGATTCGTGTTCCTGCTGCCGGCCCTGATCGGTCCCGACGGTATCTGGCTGGCCGTTGACGCCGCCGACCTCGTCTGCCTGTTCCTCGGCATCGGCCTCATACTGAAGTACCGGAAGCGGTACGGATACTAGAAATCTGCACCGAACCACTTCTTTAAATCCTCATCGGCGATGATGAGCTTAAAGTGGATTCCCGGTCCGTATACAGAGAAGTTATCGAGTTTATAATAGTGTTCCAGGATACAAGGGTTTTTCTCATATCCGGACTCTCTGGTGAAATGGATAGATTTACCGTTGCATTCGATAGTCATTGACAGCGGTATAAGGACAAAGGATTGGTATCTGTCTGTAAGGTTATAAGACTGCCGGTACTCTTCGTAGGGCTTAAGTGTAAAACTTGTCTGGGGCCAGAATCTTGTGTCACCACCGTTGTCGATTTCGGTAAAGACAAGATCATAAGAAGAGATATTTTCAATCCAGACTTCACGTGCAGGAGATGATTCCTGACTCCTTATGCAGGAGCATAGGGGCAATACAAGCAATAGTGAAAGTAATATCTTTTTCATATCCCGTTAAATGCAGAAAGATGCCAAATCTAACACTAAAACCTGCAGGGCAGGGTCAGCAGTTGATAGAACAGGGTTTTAGCGATGCGGTCGTGGCCCGTGGCGTTGGGGTGGAGACGGTCGGTGTCGGCGCGGCGGAAGTAGGGGACATGGGCCTCTACCATGGGATTGACGCCGCACACTGCAAAGAGATCGATTACCGGTACGCTCCAGACGGCGCCGG
>JAEEGH010001844.1_pt1 | contig 59531 bp, 58 predicted proteins | sample 9134181 | NCBI WGS metagenome assembly JAEEGH01 (sample SAMN16246544, study PRJNA631951) | gut metagenome | biome: gut microbiome; feature: rumen; material: DP-attached | host: Bos | place: Iran: Karaj | collected 2018-10
CTATGAAATTTTTGTTTCTAAACTATGAAAAAATTGTTATATAGTTATGTAGCAAAAAGTGTTGTATTTTACCGGTTTTGCAACAACGTTGCAAAGGTACAAAATTTTAGAGGCGAAGTCAAGTTTTTCAGCAATTATTTTCTAAAAAAAAAAAGGAAAGTTATTCAGTTATTCAGTTATTCACTTTTGACATCTGTATTTTGGAAAAACTTGAAACAGGAATTTTACTATATATATTATAAATAATATATATAGTAATTATAATTATTAATTAAATTATAATTACTCTCTCTCCTTCTATCTAATGAAGTTGAAAAACCTAAATGTCAAAAGTGAATAACTGAATAACTGAATAACCTCTGATATCATGAACATATTTTTTGAAAGAAAAATATGATGTAATGAAAAATTGTTTGTATCTTCGCGAGTTGTAAACTAACATCATGACTACACAAGTGTATTCGCACGACATAGAATCAAGAAAATTGGGGGGGGCACTTTCTTCCGCATCCTCTGATTCTAATAAATTCTGAATAACGCTTAAACTCAGGCATACTCTCATAACCCTCCTGTTCCTCATCACGAATACTCTCCAAATCAGAATACACCTTCTGCAACTGCCCTAAAGTCTCTTCCAGTTTCTGTAGTCTTTTTTAGTTCATAGTAGATTTTAGGTTTATATGTCAGTTACCTGTCCCTGTGGCATTTGTTAATTATCGTAAAAAAGAACGAAATATTTGGTATAGTTGTGTAAGTATTTTATATTTGCACCGGGATGATTAGACTTTAAGCTATAACGAATTATGAGAAAAGGCATAATGAACAAGTGCCATTGAAGCAATATGGGATTAAAAAGCAACAAGTCGGAGTAGTTAGCATTATGAAAGTGAAAAAAGGAATTACGCAACTAGTCTTTATAAGATAATTAACCTATTTTCTTTTTTACTAATCTTTAAAATTTTTAAACTATGAAAGGAAAAATGCTTTTATTTTTTATGTCAATGGTTATTGGCATGGGATATGTTACTGCTCAGACAGTGGACTCGTTCGAAGGTGAAACTACCGCAAGAGTTAGCTCTGTACAAAAAGCTAAATCGCAAGTACTCACCAAGAATATTCTTGCGAAGATGATTGTCAAAAGCGTCATGAAAAAGAATTTTGACAATAATCCAGGTTATTACACAGGTGCCTACGAAACAAGTAATGTTACAAAAGGTGGCAAAACCCGCTCGTATACCTCGTACAATAATGGTATATCCATTTCAGAGAAAATTGGCGACAAAATGAAATTAACTGTATATTTCCCATATATTAAGAAGGGATATTATACTGTTAGTGACATGACTGAGAACCAAAAGCAAGTTGAAGCAATGCGTAAGGGTACAGTTGAAAAGACTGGCGAAACAATGATTATCCTGGGAAAGAAGTGCAATGTATATAAAGTAAAATATGAGTTAACAACAGATTCTGCTGGCACTAAAAATTCAACCAATCTTCACAATGAATTTGCTATTTGTGAAGACCCATCATTACCTATGGCTGACCAAGAAGTTGTTCCTGATGTCAAAGGTACTCCTTTGAAGGTGACAACTAATGTTGCATCACAAATATCTAATAGCATGCTGAATGTTGACTTCCTCATGTCCAATTCCATGTATCTTACTTCTATTAAATCCAGACCTGTTGATGATTCTGAATTCGAAATTCCAGCAGACATTAAACTCATAGACGCAGATAAAAATCCAAAGGATATGATGAAGATTATAGAGGAAAATAAGAAGTATATGATAAAGAAAAAACTATGGGTAGAGAATAATCCTGATGAGATAAAAATCTACGATAATCTATCTGAGGATTGGGACTTCTAAATTTATTAGAAATGAGAACATATCTTGTTGTTATAATGCTTATGTTGTCTTCTGTCTGGATTGTCCGGGCAGAAGACAACGTTTTTCTATATCGTCGAGGTTCTATATATTCTATAATGATAGGCCACCGCTCACTAGAGTATGAACAGGAAATAGAAGATGCCTTTAATAAAATCCCTGTTCCTGACAGATATAACGACCATGGGCTTGGGAAGACTGTTTTCTATACATCTGAAAAGAAAATAGAAGAAAAAGGACTCAAACAACATCAGGGGTTTCGAGTGGACAATTCGTCTGACTATTCGAAAATGAATGCTTTTGACTTATTCATCCAAAAACAAGCAATTGCGAGTCGCCTTGTTGCAAAATGGTTTCAGCGAAAAAAGAATGATGGAAAATGTAGTATGGAACTGATTCAAGAAAGAGGTTATAATAATGCATCGGAGGTTGACAAAAGAATAGCCGCTCTTTCTGTTCGCAAAGATGCTTTGCTGATGGATGCAGGCGAAGAACTGATAGGCAGCACTTTTATTTTGATTAACGACATTCGATACATTGATAAAAGTAGAGGATCATCAGTAATAGGAGGTGTTGTAAATGCAGCCATTAATACGGCAGATGCTTTAAATGGAAAAAATGCCTCAGAACAGCCAAACCTAGGCGATATCATATCAAGTTATAAAGGATTCAATGTTAAAATAAAGACCTATCTTTATCAACTTGTTTGGGATGAAGCTACTGCGTCCTTTTGGTATAATCAGGTATATACAGAGAAACCAGACGATAAGAAAAAAGAAAATTTTGAGAATAACAGAGACAAATTCGCTATGGTTTATTTGGGCATGCAAGAAAGCAGTGGAAAGGACATTTCATTTATTGGCATAAACGAGTCGGAACCGGAGATGATGGTACGCAAAGCATGTCAACGTGCCTTGGACGAAAACGTTGCAAACCTCCAAAAGAACTTCGATGTATTTAAAATCAAAGCGCCCCTTTTAAGTCTTCAACCTCTGACTTGTGAGATTGGAAAGAAGGAAGGTGTTACAGAAGACAGTCGTTTTGAGGTGCTCGAAGTAGTGGAGGACAACAAAGGTCATATCGAATACAAACGAGCAGGAATTATTCGTCCTGTAAAAGACAAAATATGGGATAATCGGTTTATGGCAAAAGAAGAAAACACTGAAGGGGCAAACTTAGGTTTTACAACTTTCGAAAAGCTCAGTGGAGGTGATTTCTATCCAGGTATGTTGATACGCGAAATAAAGTGACACCTAACACTAGAATAATTCCGGGCTCTCCTCCGAGTCATCTATTTTTTCACTTGAATTTTTATCGGTATCAAAGTGAATTATTGACAAATCGTTTCTTCGCTTCTTGTTTTCACCATAGAGTCGTACAATCCAATAGTTATCATATGTAAAGTCGATATTTCTTATCTTAAAATCCGCTTTGGTGTAATCTATAACTTTTTGACTGTTTTGAATAATACCGCTATTTTTTATCGTAAACATATTCCATCTATCCCCCTCGTTGCTTGCTTCAAAATACACCACTTTAAGTTTGTCACCACTCATAAAAGACATATGTGAAAGGCCATCGAGATTCGTATATCTTCTATCACTTCCAGTCCATGTCTGAAATTTATTGCATACAACAAACTTCTTGGTTTCAAGATTTTTATCAAACAATCCAACTAGGACACAACCAGACCAGTGTATGTAGTCCACCCTTTCTGTTGTGGTAATAGTATTAGTGTGGGTAACACCTTTCTTGTCTTTATACGTATATGTATTTGTTTTTTGGTATTCTCTATGAGCTCCAGCTTCTGGTTCATACAATACAGCAATTGAACCATCCTCAAATTCATGAACGGCACATGTTTCAATCCATTTACCGTCTGATTTATTACTACTAGCACTAAACATTCTTGCGATTGAAGATTCCAATTGGGCTCTTGATTGATCATCTAATTGATAAGTCTTTGTTGAGAGCAATTTAGTTTTATTATTGTAGTATGAGACAAATGGAGTTAGGTTACTGTTTATTCCGGACATAAACAAATCTCCGCTATTGGTTACAACAGAATTAAATGGTGTCTTATAATAGAAGGCTAAGCCAAAGAAGGCAGAAGCTTTAAAGCATTTTTGTTCGTTAAAAATATACGCAACAATATCAGAGTTATATGTTTTTGGATCATAATCTATGAAAGAGCAATAGCTGACACCGTCATTTGAAACTCTCATATTCACATTATACATCTTTGTCCACTTAGTAGTGAGAAATGTTGATTGATCGTATTGTTTATTTCCTTTACTGTTAATTACAGTTACCTTTGCTGTATATGGTTGCTTCTTTTTTGGTCTATATATTCCACCTACAACAAAATATGAGCCGTCAGGCGACACAGCACAATCTGTAACGTCATTGTGTTTATCAGGTATCTGAAGAATCACCTCTGGATTCCACTCTGGTTTTATATTCCGTTTCTCCATACGGTTCATAAGTATGCAGTTTTCATTTTTTATCTCTTGACTATACATTAGCATGAGATGTTCGTCGCCTTCATACAGGGAGTAAAACTCTGCCTTTTCAGGATGAGTTACCGAAATTTCGTATGCTACACCCCCCTTCTTGTCAATACATAATATTGCATCATTCTGTTGTTTTTTAGCTGCATCTGATACATTAAGAAGGTACAGATAATCAAATTCTTTACCTTTATATGAAAATATTTTATTGTCTTTTGATTTTAAGTCGCTTTTTAAAGACTGTACATCATATTGTGCGTTAACATTCGCAACAAAACACCATAATACAAGGCATAATAAAACAAAATGATTTTTCATAATATATAATGTCTAAAGGTTAATATTGACTACATTTCTCTCAATAACATCCCAGGCATAAAATTGCTTCCCGATACTATAATAAACGAAGTAGCTCCGAGACTTGAGCCAGGACTGTTTTCTTCGCTTGCCATAAAACGGTTGTCCCATATCATCATAGGGTTAGGCTTTACAACACCAACACGTTTATATGTCATTTTGCCGTTGTTGAGCCGCGCCTCCAAAACCTCATACTTCTTTCCTGCCTCTACACCTTCCTTTTTACCTATCGGAGCTTTGACAAATGTACCAACAGCCGAAATAGGAATTTTTGCACGAAAAGCAGGAATCATTTTCTGTAGATCAACAACATTCTCATCTATTGCTCGTTCCATGGCCTTACGTACCATCAGCCATGGCTGTCTTTTCTTTATACCTGCATATGAAGTAGTAGAACCTTTTGAAGTAACAGAACCAAGGAATTTAAGCTTATAATCTTTGCTATATTTCAAGAAAGCATTTTTTTTGCTTTCAGACGGAACATCACTATAACACTGTGAATAAAATGTATTTGCTAAATTGTCATTCCACTCCAACTGGTATAAATATGAATTGATTCTCACGCTAAAACCTTTCAGTGCATCAAAAAGTGACATCATATTCTTAGCATAATCATCTCCTAACTTCGCACCTGCAGCCGCAGCTGCAACCATAGTAACAATCGTAAATATGCTACCTATCTTTTTTGCAACTTTGTTTTTGTCAATATACCTTATGTCATTTACAATAAGATAGGTATTACCTATTAAATCCTCTCCAGCATCTTCCAATAAGGCATTACCGCGCATACTGTGGGCAGCAATTTCCCTGTCAAACTCTGATGCATTATATAATCCTCTGTTTTTAATTAGTGTCATATCGCACTGACCTGTATTCTGATCACGGTTGAACCATTTTGCCACCATATGGGAAGCAATATTGTTTCTATTGACAAAATCAGTGACAGTCTGCTCCGTAACTTCTTTTTTTCCTTCAACGCTGATTACCCTTACAGAAAGATTATGGTCGTTAAATTTGTCAGAAACAGGAATATTCATAAACTGTCCCTGAATAAGCGTACAAAAGTCTTCCTGTTCTATGTGACTAATCAACATACTGTACACGGAATTTCTTCTATATTTATCATCCATTGTGTCTCCGTTCGCTTTTACAGAAACTAACAATAGCAATACAAATACCATCGAATGTAATATGGTACTTATACAACAGTAAAAATTATGTGGAAATATTGTTTTCATTATAATTTTTTCTTGTAATGCATAAAACAAATCTTTCTATATTAATAATCCCAATACTGTTCTTGAATTGTATCATGCAATTTAAAATAATTACGCCATGGGTCAACTTTCTTTTTATATCTATTCGTATCGCTCATTGTCCATTTTGTATATCCATCTCGCATGCGATTGAAATACAATAGCATTGCTTCTTCATACGAATTGCACAGACAAGGAATAATCATCTCTCCGTCAGAAGAAACACACCCGAAAAACTCTTTATCTCCAGACTGGGATTTTTGTGCAACAAACGCAACATCATCATAGTCACGTCCGTAATTACGAACACTGCTGAACGAGAGCTGATACAGGCGTTTGTCGGTATAAGCCTTATAGGCATAAATTGGGCTATTCTTCTCTTCTTGTATGAAATATATCTCCTGACCTATTTTACCAGCAGGAAAAACAGCTGCATAACGACAAGGGAATACCATCTTTCCTTTGTTATCAATACATCCATACTTGTCACCCTGACGAACCATTGCTGTACCGTTTTCAAAATGATACACAGAGGAAAACATTGGTTCTACAATTTGATTACCACTCATATCCATATAACCATAACTTGGCTTTCCGTTTGCTCCATCTGAAACAAAACTAATCAGACCTTCTTGAGCTGTAGAAATCAACCTAAAAGAAATGGGAACCAATTCCTTTCCATGCTTGTCTATTATACCAAATAATGAGTTTTTATATACTGTATAAATGTCTGCATCCTTTGAAGGTAAGATTGCATCATATAATTCTCCTATGCGGTTACCCTCCATATCCATAAACTGGCATCCAGATTCATCGACTATCATTACCTTACCTCCACATACAGGTGCGACAGAAAGTGTTCTTAAATAGTTAGGAAATTGTAACTTATGAGTTTCTATATTAAAATAATTGATGGTATAAATGCCTTTCTCTATCTTTACTACAGGTACATAACCTTCAGATGGATTATAACAGAAATCAAACTTATCTAATGGTAATACTATATTTCCATTTGCATCAGCAATACCCCATTTGTTTTCTCCACGCATCGTCTCATCAGTGTATATTTTTTCACCTTTTAGCATAGACGGGTGCGGATTATTTGTACTGTTTGTAAAAAGAAAACAGTTTCCTACTTGCATGTCAAGAATACAGAAAGGCTCGGCAACAAATGGAACAGGCTCGTGGACATCAAAACAGCCACAGCTTTTTGCAACCCATTCCAATCCTTTGTTTTTCATCAACGTACGATTCTCCACATCAGCACTATATCGACTATTTCCATAGTCAAATCCAGCCAAAGAGCGAAACTTGGCATACGGATTACCATCAGTACTACGACTGGAGTCAAAGTATCCCAGTTGTCTATACTTTACAGGGAGTACCACTTTACCCTCTCTGTTGTATACACCAAATAAACCTCCTACTATACCACTTGATTCGTTTCCGAAAGAACCGCCATTATTAACCCATACCAGACCCTGAGAATTGAAAGAACCTACAGCTGTGAATATGCATGGTATAATTTCTTTTCCTTTTTGATCGACATATCCGTAGCGGCCTCCTTTTGAAACATAGGATACTCCATTTTCAAACATACCTATCTCATCATAGTTATTCTGCCACCCCTGAGCCATAGAACACAGGTTGACAAAAAGCGCAAGAAATATAGACACATGTTTTCTCATCCGAGTGAACGTAAATATAATAAATGGATAAAATCTGTTATTGTAATGGAACTTGTTTGCCGTCAGCAAAAATTAGGTTCTGGGTTGGCTGTTGATTTTGAGCATATGCGAGAGCAACTTCTTTGGCTGCAGCTATGCGCTGCTGCTCTATGCTGATGGAATCATCATACTTTTTCATGTTGACATCCCATACGTTTCCTTCCCCAGCCTTAGCCTTTATTTCTGCAAGCATCTGTTCTGCGTCAGAGTAACAGAATGACTCGGGATCTATCTGTGCCAGTATCTCCGCCGCCTCAATAGCTGTTTCAGCATTCTGTCCGGAAGCCCACACAGCCTTTGCTTTCATCAGTAGTTTCTGTCCTTCCAAGTTTATGTGTGATTGCCATACCTGCATGACTTCTATAAGAGCCCTTTCATACCCTTTACAACACTCCGGAACAGTAAGCAGAAGGTTTAGAGATTCCTCGTATTTTCGAGTCTTAGCAAGCATCTGAGCCTTTGCCAGAATCTTTTCGAAATTGTTATCATAATATTTTATAATCTTCTGTCTGACCTGACCCATGAACACCTCTACACCTTTATCCTTGTTTCCAATACGTTTTATTGCATCATTTATTGCTGCCGCCTCAGTGTTACCCACTCCATTTACTTCTTTAGTAAAAGCTGAGAATACCAATTCGTCAGCTGCATTCAACACTTTCAAACTAACCTGCAACTGATAGACTATTTGCTTTGGTGGACCAGGAGTCACCGATTTCCCGATAACTTCGTATTCAGGTACAAGAGCAAACGTATGAATACCGAAATTCGCCGACACACCATTAGCTGTAAGTATTTGTCTCAGCTTATTTGCTACAATCCGCTGAGACGACGACGGTATAGTTTGCGGACTGTTTGTATAGAAAGCAATGCCTATTGGCAAGTCGCAATCCTGTGCAAAAGCCATAAAAGAGAATAAAGAGATACAAACTGAAAGAAATATTTTTTTCATATGCATAGATTCTTTATGGTTGTTGGTTTTTATATTATTTCTCTCCGACTATCAGCAAACATCTGCCTAATCCACGATTGACAACTTTGCAAGTAATATTGTACGGAGCCTCTCTGAGCATATTGCGCAACTGACGTGCAAATCCGTCAGCATCCATTGCCTGACCGTTCGTTTTATACAGAGGGATGCGTACTTGATCGAACAGTAAATAATTTTCTGTAGCATCGTTTTTAGTATATCTATGTTCTACAGTGTTGTCATGCATCCATTCATCTATTATTTCACCCAATTCTTTACCATTGTACTCTGTTTCGAACGTCAGATTCATACCATTGTCAACAGCTTGCAGTTCTATTGTGACTTCACGCCCATTGGTCAGCATGTCGTCAAAATGCTGTCGCAATTGTGTGGAGAAATTCTCCATATGGTTTTGTACAGCCTCTTCGATGAGAACAGGCACCTCTGCAGAGAAAGAAGGAGCTCCCGTACCTTCCGCACCCGCAACTTGCTTATTTGAATATGCATCTAATCCTCTGAGGTTATATGTCACAGAGCGCTTAGGTCCATTCTCGTTAATTCCCCAATCCACCTCAAGTATGATATCTGCTCTTGCAATACGACGCAAACGATCAACAGGACTCTCGGCCAATGAACTACCTGATGTACTTGTAGTCATCACACTGTTTTCTTGGGTAATTCTTTGAATTGACTTTACCGTTTGAGATAAATCCTGAAGTGGAAAACCACGCTCTGCCATAAGTATGTTGATTTTTGAAATAACACTCAGCAGGTCGCGATTTTCTTGAAGCGCTCTTTTGTAATCGGGTATAACCTCGCTTTCCCCCATTACTTCATATGTCTGGACATAACCATGTTCTGAACACCACACATCACTTGGAACTACCATCAACTTTGGCAATTTTGCTTGCGCCATAAGTGTTAAAGGCGCTACGATAGCAATTAACAAAAACAGATATTTTCTCATGACATTATTTTTGATTTGGTTTTGGCAAAATACCATCTTTGATCATTCTTTCTTTTAGTTTCCAGCAGTCAATTCGCAGTACCACACTCCATCTTGTTCCCATGCTGCTTTCAACATGTTCACGCGACTTTCTCTTCTCATCTTTGGTTGAAACATATTTTTCATACTTACCATCATCAGAAAAGAACTTGTTGAAATATGCCGCATGCTTCTCGCGTGCATTGGGTTCATTTATTATTGGTCTGGTGTTGCATCCTTCCATGCCGTCCTGAATGCCACGAAAGAGTACGTCTCGTACGGCATTTTTCTTTGCTTGCTCTATAGCATCACTTTTCTTTTTGCCAAACCCCCATGCCCTCACGGTTTGACTGCCATCCTCTTCTACACCTAAACATTGAGTTGCGAACTCAACTCTTGCCGATGTCTGTGCATTGCATAATGAACATAGCAAAAATGCAAGCAAATAAATAAAAATAAAAGACTTATTCATAAATAACAGTATTTAAAATCCGCTACTTAATTTTCTTATCACTCCAGCAGACTCCAAATCTTTGCGCAACCTGTCACGAGCCACGTTAACTACAAATGAAGCTACATATTGTTTATCAACTTTTGTAATAAGCATAGAACCATCTACAACTGTACAATAGCCAGCACAAGCTCCGCCTTTTTCGAAAAACGGTTTGTAAAAATCACTATATTGCTGCTCTGACATGGCACTACCGGCAAGAGGCGGCTGAGAGACACAACCCTGTCCACCTGCATATCCACGAAAAACGACTCCATGTACGGCACATCGTTTTGCAAGATCGTCAGTTGCATCCTTAGCTTTCTTTACAGTAACTTTCACTTTTACTAGACTATATCCTTGCACAGCAGAACCTCCGCAATTAATTTCGTAGTTCAATACATTACCATCATCTTTTGCCTGAATTGCAAAAAATGACAATAAAAATGCGAATAATGTACAAATTAAATGTTTCATAATGATTTCATTTACATTCTTTATTAAAGACAGTATTTATAAATTATATGACTGTAATATCAATTAATTGAAATTGATATTTCACCTTCGTAATGCAACGATCTGATTTGGAGATTTTGTGTCGTCACCACTACCACAAGCTGCAACGAGTGTCACAGACAATAATAAAAGAAACTTTAAAAAAAACAAATGGTATTTTTTATTCATGGCATGTTAATTTAATTGGTTAATAACTTAGCGCCAAAGATAAGATATGATAGTACAGCATCAAACTATCAATTAAAAGAAAAATAATAATTTATATAAAATTAACATATAAAAATACAATAGTAAAATAAAATGGTAAATATTGGTAATAAAAAAATATATATTAACTTTCGTCGATACTATCGACTATTGTATCGTAGACACTTGTAGTACCCTAAAAAAGTTCAATAAGTTGATGTTAACCACTGGAGCCTGAAATTTGAAGTGGTTAGTCACACTAACCAGTTGAATGCCGTCCTTTGCCATCTTGCCCTTCAGATATTACAAACTAATTTCTATGCTTCTGCAAATGTTGTGATACTTTTTTTGAAAACAGTTTATAGGTAACTCCTATTTCTTGATTACTTTCATGATTCTGTCGGCTAACAGCTGAGCACCTTCGGCATTGAAATGCAGACGGTCGGGCAATAGAGGCAAATCGGAGGCATCGACCATGTAGAAGTGTTTGTCTTCCTTTGCCAGACGTTCGAGGGCTTCGGCAACTCGCTGACTGCGCTGACGACTCTTCAATGAGAAGTTACCACAGATGACTGGTAGTTTTCGGTATTTCTTTTTACCTGTCACAGCCACCAGATGCTGGCGCACATGAGCCACTACTGCTTTCAGGTTGTCGTAATACAGGCTATCTGCATTCCAATCTGCCTCTCCCTGATGCCAAAGCATAAATTTAATGTCGTAATCTTTCGGCAGGTTTTTCAGGCAATCATCAATCTGCTGTTCGAATGCCAGCAGAAGCGATTTTCCACCATGACTGGCAGAGGTAGTCTGACTGAGAAATTGGGGGTCGGCACTCCAGTATAGTCCGTGAGTACTGCCCTTGCACGAGGGGTCGATTGCTGTTCCTCCGTCGGTATGCTTGATTACGTAGAAAGGGCGCTGCCACAGTTCCTCCAACTTATGATATACTATGGCATCGAAACCCCAGCTCTCTTCTATCTTCGGCTTTGCCACACGAGGCACGAAGGGTACAAATTCGCCACTGGCAGTTTCGAAGTCGCCACTGACGTAACTCCACATGCAGTATTTATAACTGATTCCGGCAGGAAATTCTTTCATAGGCACCCTGCCGTCAGCATTCGACTGACCGGCAGTCAACACCACAGGCACCTCTGCCATCAGCATTTCTCCATTAGCAATAATCCCTATCCAAATCAGAAGCAGTAACAGAATCCTATTCATAGCAATTCAAAATACATTCAATACGCAATTTTACAAACTCCTCTATCGTCTTAACTTCTTTAACTTCTCTAACTTCTTTAACTCCTAAAAAGCCGCTCATTCGTACAAGTGGTTTTCCTTGATGTACTGAAGGACATCGGGATGGAGCCAGTCGGCTGTGCTTTCACCCTTGCGGAGGGCTGCCCGAAGACGGGTGGAACTGATGTCGTAGAGGGGTGTATCGACTGGTTCTGTGTCGCGTACCTCGTAGCCGGGACGGTTATATACGAGAATGGGGAACCGGCGACGGATTTCGTCTGATTTGTACCAGCGACTGAAGGTCTGCCAGTTGTCGGCTCCTACTACCAAGACGAACTGATGCTCCGGATAGGCTCGCTGCAAGGCGTTGAGGGTGGTTATGGTGTAGCTGGGCAAAGGAAGGGTTCGCTCGAAATCGGACACCACTACCCCATCGATGTCAGCTGTGGCGAGTTGTGCCATGCGGACTCTGTCGTCGTATGTGGCATATTCGCTGCGATTGGATTCTTTCAAGGGGTTGAGGGGCGATACCATAAGCCACACCTGATCGACCAGTCCTTGACTTACAAGGGATTGCGCCAGTTCTGTATGTCCTCTATGTATGGGGTTGTAGGAACCTCCGTAGATTGCGATTTTCATGAAAATTGAAAATTATGCATTATGCATTATGAATTATGCATTAGTTATTGGTTATTTATGGGCTTATTGGGCTTATTGGGCATTATGACCTCAGACTTCAGACTTCAGACCTCTTACATCTTACATCTTTATCGTTATTCTTCCTTGTTGGTCGAAGAGGCGCGAACGAACGAGGAGGAGGGTTGTCAGCAGGGAGATGATGGAGGCTACGAAGGTGATGATGACTATCATCATCTGGTAGCGGATGGCTGTGGCTGGTGAGGAACCGCCAAGTATCTGTCCTATCATGGTGCCTGGCATGGAGACGAGTCCCATAACTGCCATGTTGGCGATGCAGGGGTTAAAGGCTTTCTGTATGGCACTACGCAGGGACGGCAGGGAGGCTTCCCATGTGGTGGCTCCGTTGCCAAGGAGGCAGTAGTAGAAGTGTCTGCCGCGATGGAGACTATCGACGAAGGTGTCGAGTGCGAGAATGTTGACTCCCAGCATATTACCTAGCAGAAGTCCGAAGATGGGGATGAAGTATTGTGCTTCGAATATATTGTCGAGTTGGAGTATGCAGGCGAGGAAGTAGAAGCCGACGAGGATGCCTCCGACGAGGAAACCGGCAAAGAATGGCACAGCAAGCATAGATGGGCGCAAACGTGTGCGCTGGAGGGCTGTGCCGGTAGCGACGCAGGTCATGATAAGTGCCCAGAGGAGGTTTATCCACCAATGATCGAGTTGGAAGAGATATTGCAAGTAGAGTCCGACGAGGTAGAGCTGCACTATCATGCGAATAAGTCCCTGCAGGGTGGAATGCACCAAGGGCACCCGCAAGCGGGAGAATATCAGCAACGGAATCAGCATCAGCAGGAGTCCGAGTGCAAGGCCAAGAAGAGGAACTTCAGTCATTTTCTTTAAATTGAAAGTTGAAAATTGAAAGTTGAAAATTGTTTTCGTTATCGTTTTCGTTATCTAACCCCTAACTTCACTTCTCTATCGCAGAGGGAGGCGAAGTGGGCGGAGTGAGACACAGCGAGGATGGGTATGTTTCGCTGTTGTGCGAGACGGTGGAGGTAGTTGGCAACGAGTGAGGCGGTGTGATCGTCGAGTGCGGAGGTGGGTTCGTCGAGCAGGAGGAGTTTTTTCCACGGTAGTGCAACGATGGAGAGCATGATGCGCTGACGCTGACCTCCGGAGAGTTGACTCACAGGTGATTCGTAGAGGGAGTCGTCGAGGTCGAGGTAGCTCCATTCGTGCATGATGCTATGGCTGTCCCAGGGTGTTGTGTTGGCTCGCAGAGAGAGGATGCCCTGAATCATGTCGCGAACGGTGTCGTAGGGCATGAGGGTGTCTTGTGGCACATATGCCATCTGCTGACGCATGGTGGATATGTTGCTGGGAGTAAGTATATTGGAATCGAGCGAGATTGTTCCCTGGTAGTCGATGAAGCCAAGGATGGCTCGCAGGATGGAGGTCTTACCGCAACCTGATTCGCCACGCAGACACACTATCTCGCCATCGGCTACTTCAAGAGAGAAGTCAGTGACGAGGGCTTTTGTGTCGAAAGTTATATTCAGGTTCTGAATGGTAAGCATATTTTTAACGAAAACGATAACGATAACGATAACGAAAACGATAACGATAACTATTATCTATTATCTATCAATTCTTAACTATTAACTAATTTGCAACGACTTTGTTCGGTGTATGGAATGCTTCTTTGTAAGCCTCAACATATGCGGCTGGCACATGGAGTGTGGGATGTACCCAAGAGGTTATGGTGCGGGGACCATCGTGCCGCATTTTTATCCACTCGAACGATACATTTTCGAAGGGTGAGAGTTCGTCGGGTGTCCACTCCATATAGTATTCTTCCTGTTCGCCTATGCCACCGTCATGGAGTTGGCATACAGAACGCGGAATTCGCAGAGATTGCACGCTGGACGGAAAGGAATGGTAACCGATAGAGAGGAGGGAATCGGGCAGAACAACTGAGGTAAGATGGGAACAGCCGTCGAAAACGTAGTCGCCTATCTCGCGCAATGAGGGCGGTAGGGCTATGTAGTCGAGGTTGTATTTGCTATAGAATGCTTTATCGCAAAGTTTTGTAAGGGTAAGTGGCAGGTAGAGTCGCTGAAGCTGGAAAAGTCCGTCGAACTGATAACAGCCCATCGTGTTGTCTTCTGTGATGCGGAAGGCATCTTCTCCGAAGTTTTTCAGATAGGCACTATCACCAGCAACGACAGAGGCATCGAGGAGGTCGAGCACAAGGATGTCGGAATGGTTGTCGCAGGAGTTGAGATAGGCAAAGTCTTCTGCGTTCATAGTGCCGAAAATGCGTATGAAGCGAAACTGTTCAGCTGGCAGAGCAGAGAGCTGCGACCTGAGTGTGCCGGGACGGGAGAGACGAACTACGGTTGGTTCGCCATATTGTTCCACAAGTGCCTTTTCTGTTTCCTCGTCCATAGAACTGACCGGCTGCCGATTGCAGGCACAGATAAGAAGGAGGGAAAGCAGAAGGACAAATGCTAAAATATTCGGTTTCTTCATTGTTTTTTCAACTTTCTCTGCAAAGCTACAAAAAAGTTGGAAATTTATCCGTTACTTTGTTGCGATTTTTATCGAGTACAAAGTATTTTTAAGCATTATGCCAAAACTACCACCACTATTCAATCCCTCGAACGATATGGCTCTGGCTGCCGATGTGCGGGAATATACTCCGCCAAGACGCATCAGGCTGATGGAGGAAGAACTGCAGAACCTTGCCCGCTGTTGGGAGGAGGGACCTTGGGGATGGAGTATGGCTACGAAACAAAGGTACTTGAAGATGGGCATCGGGGAGGAACTGCTACCGAGCGATGAATGGCTGAAGGAGGTGAGACGACTGGCGAGCAGGGAGTTTTCGTGCCTGTATTTGAAGGAACTACTGAAGGCTATACCTTCGGAGAAACTGCTGGGCAAGGAAATGAGGTTTTGCACAAGCATAGACGAGGAGAAGGAAGGCAGGATATATAAGTCGCCCTGGTCGTCGTCAGGCAGAGGTATTTTCACAACTGACGGACTGAGCAAAGACCACTTGAGGGAAAGGCTCGAAGGACTGCTTAGTGCACAAGGAGGATATGTGGAGGATAGGTTTTACGAAAATAAGTTGCAGGACTGCGCGATGGAGTTTAAGGTAAGTGCTGACGGAGAGGTGGAGTTTCTGGGGTATAGTGTGTTCAAGGCTGAGAGGAACGGCACTTACCAGTATAATATTGTGGAGAGTCAGCAGACGTTGCGCAGCATGATAGAGGCAGAAGACGAACTGCTGGAGGCGCTGATTGAGTACCACAAGACACAATTAGGAAGGACTGCCTACAGGGGATATGTGGGCATAGATATGTTGACTACGGAGGACGGAAAACTGCATCCTGTGGTGGAAATAAATTTCAGGATGAATATGGGTATTCTGGCTCTGATGCTCTACGAGAAGTATGGCAGCAAGGCAAATGTGCAACTCACCCCGAAACGTGAACACGGTTTCGAGGCAGGAGTGAAGGACGGAAAACTCAGTATAGGCTATAAGCCTTGAGGAAGGATTACTTCCTGCGTTTTTTCTTGGATTTCTTGGATTTCTTATCTCCCTTCATATCACGATTGATGAGCCAACTGACATTGAGCTGCTTCAGTCGTGAGTCGGCTGCGGTGTCTGCAACCTGCTGAAGGGGTTCTGTCTCATTGCCATAACGATTGCAGGCTGTGACAGCATAGTAACGGAGTCCGCCTGCCCTACCCTTCAGTTCGTAACTATTGCTCAGAACACGAGCTGCTACAAGGTTTTCAGCCATAGTGCAATCAACTGGATATTCGTTGCTGCCATACACATTATAACAATAGGCATCGCCCTGCCAGGAAAGACGTCCGGGAGTGTGTTGGAGGCCTGTAGGCACAGAAGGCAAAACGGCAAACTGCGGCATCCACGTCATGCGGGCTGTGAGTGAGGGATGACGGAAAAATTCGTCGCGGCAACAGTCGTAGATTCCCTTTACATTACGAGTGAGAAATTCGCTACGGTAGAATGCTATACCACCTATCTCGCTACGACGGGCTGAATGCATCTCGGCACGCACCTGACTGAGTACCCAACGACCTTCGCGAGGGTCGAGAAAGTATATGCCCAGTCCCGGAATGACGGGGTGTCCGTATTGGTTCTCCTGCCAGTCGTAGAGAAATGGATAGAAGTTGTTTCCCTGAAAGTACATCATCGGGAAGAGCATGTCCTGCAGGTTGTCGCGCAACCACTGACGAGGGTCTTGAAACACAGCGGAATAGCAATTCCAACCTCCAGCAGAATAGCGTCGGGTGTTATCGTATTTTCCAATAGGCGAACTGCTCAATTTTATCCAGGGCTTTACTGCTTTCACTTCATCGTGAATGCGACGTACGATGCGGGTTATGTTCTCGCGTTTCCAGTCGGCAAGTCCAGAGGAATTACCGCGATAGAGATTGTTATCGGAAAACTTGAATTCTTTCTCAGGATAGCGGATGTAGTCGAGCGAAATACCATCTACATCGTAGTTTTCAGCTATCTCGCGACAGATAGATGCTATGTAGTCGGCAGTCTTGGGATTGCCGGGCAACATAAACACATCCTTTCCGAAGGTTTTGCAGATGTCGGGACGGCGACTGAGTATGCCACCTCGTCCGTACTGCTTCTGTTCAGCTTGTTTCCCAAGAGGTATGCACACAACCCATGCGTGGAGTTCCATACCACGACGATGACACTCTTCGATGCAGAACTGAAGAGGGTCGTAGAGAGGTGCTTTGCCCGGAGTACCTGTAAGAGCTCCGTACCAGGGTTCATACTTCGAAGGATAGAGCACTGCCCCACGCACACGAGTCTGGAAGATAACGGTGTTGATATGTATCTGCTGGTAATAGTCGAGGATACGACAGAGATCTGCCTTCTGCCGTTCCGTAGAGGCTGAATCATAAGCCCGCTGACGAGGCCAGTCGAGTCCGCTGTAGGTAGTGAGCCATACGGCACGGGTTTCGTACTTCGGCTGCTGGTCGATAGCCTCGAATGGAAGAAACTGTGCCTGAGAAGGAACAGACACCCCAAGGGAGAAAAACAGCAGAAAATATGCTATGAAACGATAGAAATGACTTGTCATAAAACTCTATTTTTTGCAAAGTTAGAAATTATTTACGAATTGGGTGTAATTTAAAATAAATTAAGAAAACAAGACGGACAGAATTGGTTATTTTTTTGTAAATTTGCACAGATTATAAAAAAGACTATAATGATTTCTTTCATATCAGCAATTTTGTGTTTGATTCTCGGCTATCTGTTCTACGGAAAGCTGGTAGAACGTGTGTTTGGAGCAGACCCTAATCGTAAGACTCCCTGCTTCACATGTCAGGATGGTGTGGACTACATCCCTATGCCTACATGGAAAGTTTATCTGATACAATTCCTGAATATCGCAGGTACAGGACCTATCTTCGGAGCCATACAGGGTATTCTGTTCGGTCCTGCAGCTTTCTTCTGGATTGTACTGGGCTGTATCTTCGGAGGTGCCGTACACGACTATATGTCGGGTATGATTTCTATAAGAATGAACGGAGCCAGTCTGCCGGAAATTATCGGTGACAACCTGGGAAATATCCCACGACTGCTGATGAGAGTAGTTTCAGTGGTACTGATGGTGCTGGTTGGTGCAGTTTTCGTGACTACCCCAGCCGACTTGCTCGGTACGATGGTGCCTAATAACGGTTTTCTCTTCACTAAGGAATTCTGGATAATGGTCATCTTTGGATATTATATTCTGGCAACACTTATGCCTATAGATAAAATCATCGGTGCTATTTATCCTATATTCGGAATTGCTTTGCTCATCATGGCTGTGGGACTGGGATACGGAATATTCACAGAGCCTGGCAATGTGCCTGAAGTTACTGAGGCTTTCACTAACCACAATCCGAAAGCTGCCATGCCGCTGTTCCCAGGACTCTTCATCACCATTGCCTGTGGAGCCGTAAGCGGTTTCCATGCTACTCAGTCGCCTATGATGGCACGATGCTTGAGAAACGAGAAGTACGGACGTTCTGTGTTCTACGGATCAATGATTACCGAAGGACTCGTAGCTCTGATATGGGCTGCTGCAGCAATTAAATTCGCTGACAGTCTGGATGTAGCCGGCGATACTCCATATGAGAAACTGCTGAACGCCATGACTATTCCAGAAACAGGAAAGATTTCGCCAGCCCTGCTGGTAAACAAGATATGCCATAGCTGGATGGGGAGTGTCGGTGCTGTACTTGCTGTACTTGGTGTGGTAGCTGCCCCCGTCACTTCAGGTGATACCGCATTCCGTTCGGCACGATTAATAACTGCCGATTTCCTCCACTACAAACAAAACAAGGTTTACAAGCGCATTCTGCTGTCGCTACCTCTATTTGTGGGTTCTGCTGTATTGATGATGGTTAATTTCGACATACTATGGAGGTATTTTGCATGGGTAAACCAAACTCTGTCAGTGTTTACCCTGTGGGCAATAACAGTATGGTTGGGTCTCAGATGCAGAAGAGATGGACACTCGAAATTCGAGGTTCTCATCGGACTGATACCTGCATTATGGATGACAATGATATGCACTTCGTATATTCTGATTGCTCCAGAGGGATTCGGAATGCATCCTGACTATGCTTATGCCATTACAGGTATTGTAGTCATCTGTTTCTTCGTTAGCTTCTTGTCATGGTACAAAAGAATATAAAGAAATATGTGTGGTTGCCCCTGGCATTCCTCTGTGTAGGTCTTGCTACTTACATATATTATGGTATCACATGGAATGCATGGTTGAAGAACCTGCCCAATATCATTATATATATAATTATTGTGGGGGCATTGACTTTGGCTGAGAAGAAGAAGGACGAGTTGAGGAGAAAACACAACCAGAAAGAATAAGTAATTCAAAATAATAATAACCAACAACAAAAAGAAAATGAAAAAATTAGCTTTAGTTCTGATGTTTGCCACAATCGGCATCTCAAGTGCGTTCGCACAGTTTGAAAAGGGTAAGAAATATCTCGGCGCATCTGTCTCCGGATTTGATATGTCGTATAGCGAAACTACCAAGTTCCACTTCGGATTGGACGTTTTGGGAGGATATATGGTAGCTAAGGACTGGATGGTAATGGGTGAACTCGGTTTCAACTATCACAATTCAGATGCTCACGCTTTCTCTGTAGGTGCCCGCGGACGCTACTATATAGAGCAAAACGGTATTTTCCTCGGTTTCGGTGCGAAGTACCAGCACGAGTGGAAAAGCTATAACGATTGCTTCCTCACTCCAGAAGTAGGCTACTGCCTCTTCCTGAACAAAAACGTAATGCTGGAACCAAGTATATATTTTAATATGTCGATGAGCGACTTCGGAAACAAGAGCCGCTTCGGACTGAAAGTAGGTCTTGGCTTCTTCCTATAAGCCTTATTGTTTTTCATATAATAGAAAAGGAACTATATGCTATCCGTATTGGAATTAAACGACAAACTCATCGACCTGGCTTTTGCTGAAGACATTGGCGACGGAGATCACACTACCCTATGTTGCATCCCTGCTGACGCTGTAGGAGAAAGTCTGCTGCTCATCAAGGAAGAAGGCATCTTTGCTGGAGTGGAAATAGCTAAGGAGGTGTTCCGCAGATTTGACCCCACACTACAAGTAGAAGTGTTCATAAAAGACGGAGCACACGTAAAACCTGGCGATATAGTAATGTCTGTTAAGGGTAAAGAACAGTCTCTGCTGCAAACAGAACGTCTGATGCTCAATATCCTGCAACGTATGTCGGGAATTGCTACAATGACCCACAAATATCAGCAGGCTCTGATTGACGCAGGTACTAAAACCAGAGTTCTTGATACACGAAAAACTACTCCAGGCATGCGTATGCTGGAGAAAGAAGCTGTAAAAATTGGAGGAGGCATGAACCACCGAATAGGTCTGTTCGATATGATTCTGTTGAAGGATAATCATATAGACTTCTGCGGAGGTGTGCACAATGCCATTTCACGAGCAAAACAGTACTGCAAGGACAAAGGTAAGAACTTGAAAATAGAATGCGAAGTGCGCAACTGGAAAGAACTGGAAGAGGCTCTGCAGGAAGGATGCGACCGCATTATGTTCGACAATTTCACACCAGAAGATACTAAACGTGCCGTAGAACTGGTGGCAGGAAGGGCTGAAACAGAGTCGTCAGGCGGTATCACCTTCGACAATATGATTCCTTACGCAAAAGCAGGTGTGGACTTCATCTCGTTCGGAGCACTCACCCACTCTGTAAAAGGACTGGATATGTCGTTTAAGGCTAAAGGCAGCGACAAGCTCATTATAAAATAAGACCTCGTATATGAGTCTTAACAAACACAATTTCAATAACAGAGAGCGGAAAACAATCATCCTGCTTTCTGTTATTGTATTTTTTGCAGCAGGTATTTTCTTCATTAGAGAAAAAATACCAACAGAAAACCAAAAACATGTAGAACAACAAACAAATCATTTCTACACACAAAAAAAGCCGTATAAGAAATGGAATAAAAACAAACGGTATAAAAACAACTATCACAAGAAAAACTACCGATACGAGTATAAATACAAATATCAGTACAAGTACTATAACAAAGCTTATAATTCATATAGCAAAGACAAAACATACCATAACGATTCTACATACCGAAACGACACAACAAGGCAGAAGAGATTTTTCCCAGAAAGTAATAAGTTCAAAACTCTTACTGTTTTAGATCTAAACACAGTTGATAGTGCTACCCTATGCAGGATTCCAGGTATAGGAAAAACCATTTCAAGCATAATACTGAGATACAGAAACAGATTGGGCGGATTCTATTCCACAGAACAACTGCTCGAATGCAAATACTTTACTGAAGATTTGCTGCCTTGGTTCAAAGTGGACTCAATGCCTACACTAAGAAAAATCAACATTAACGACGATTCGTTGAAAGTTTTATTAAGACACCCGTACTTCACTTACGAACAAGCTAAGAATTTAAAGCAGTATAGAAGAGATAAAGGAAGAATAAAAGACGAAGCCGCATTCCGTAAAATTTACTTCTTCACTCAGGAGGAATGTGACAGACTGATGCCTTATATCGAATTTTAGACTTTTTACCACATTTCACTTTTAATTTAAATAAAATTAGAACAAGATGTTGTTCTAAATGTAGCGAATTTGAGCATTTTGTTCATTTTTTACGCAAATTTGTTCTTTTAGTATGTAGAATTAACGTACCTTTGCAAAGGATTTTAAGATTTTAAGGTTAGAACAATGGTAAAATTTTCTATTAGAAGTATTGCCACTATATGTTTTGCAATACTTACATTGCCAGTAATGGCTGGAGGTTATCAAACTAATACTAATCAGAGTATTTCATTTCTGCGTAACCCTTCACAAGACGCCGTAATAGGTATCAGTTCTCTGTATAACAACCCGGCAGGTACAGGTTTTCTTGCTCCTGGTTTCCACATGTCTATAGGAATAATGAATGTACACCAAGACCGAGACGTAACTGCTACTTACTTCCCATTCTCTTTCGGAGCAGAAAATAAAGGAGAAATAAAGAAGACTTACGAGGGTAATGCTGATGCACCTATTCTGCCATCGCTGCAGTTTGCCTACAACACAAAAGACAGTAAGTGGTCATTCAGTTTTGATTTCGGTCTTGTTGGTGGTGGCGGAAAGTGTCAGTACGATAACGGCTTGCCTTCATTCGAGGCTTCTGTTGCAGCTCTGTCGATGATGGCAACAGCACTAAGTCAGGGAGAATTCAAGAACGGATACAAATTTGACACTTTCATGCGTGGACGTTCTTATCAGTACGGTTTCCAATTCGGTGCTGCCCGCAAGTTTCTTGATAAAATTAGTATCTATGGTGGTGTGAGACTTGTTTATGCTACAAACAACTATTTTGGATATGTAAAGAATATTCAGTTGATGACAAAAGACAATAATTACACTACTGCACGCCAGTGGATAAATACTCAGCACACATATCTGCAAAAACTGACAGATGCCGGATATATTACACCTGCTCAAGCTAACGCCAAGCATGCACAGGTTGATGAACTGGGCTACAAATTGTCTGACCTGACTGGAAATATCGGTTTAAACTGTAACCAGGCAGGATGGGGTCTGACTCCAATCATTGGTGTTGACTGGAAAATAAATAACCACTGGAATCTGGCTGCTAAATTCGAGTTCAAAACACGCATTCGCCTGAAAAACGAAAGTTACAACGAGAATACAGATGGACACGGACTTGACAAGTATAATGACGGACAGACTATCAAAGAGGATATTCCTTCTATCCTGACAGTTGGAGCTATGTACTCACCAATAAAGGCTGTAAGAATCAATGGAGGTTTCCACTATTATTGGGATAAACAAGCAACAAAATATGGTGAAGAGAACAAACTGCTGAGCGGAGGTACATGGGAAATTACTGCCGGAGCTGAGTGGGACTTCACAAAGGGATGGACTGTAAGCGGCGGATGGCAACATACTCACTACCCCAACACAGATGCCTACATGCGTGATATATCATTCGTAACAAATTCAAATACTTTCGGTTTCGGAGTAAAATGGCAAATCAACTCTGTAGTAGCTGTTGAAGCTGCTTACTTCCAAACTTTATACAACACATACAAACGCCATCAGGCTGACTACAATGGACTTGCAGCAACAGCAATCAAAGCCACAGGACAGACATTGCCAGCAGGTGTTTCTGCACCACAAGCTCTCGTAGCAAAAGGTATTATTCAGAGTGTAGACCAAGTTGCTGGCACAGATCAGTTTGACAGAACAAACAGAGTATTCGGTGTAGGTGTTACTCTAGATTTCTAAAAATGAGATCATATTTAGTTCTTTTGCCTATTTAGCAAACAGACAATTTTACACATTATATATATTATAAGAAGAGGAGGATTTTTCAAAAATTCTCCTTTTCTTTTTATAATTTAAATAAAAAGCCGTACCTTCGCAGCGTGAAATCGTTAATAAACGACACTTTTCATGTATATTAGGCAAATAATAGGTGCCCTTGAAGATTTCGCTCCTTTGGCCCTGCAAGACAGTTACGATAATGCCGGATTGCAGATTGGACTAGCAAAGGATGCAGAGACATCAGGGGTTTTATTGTGTCTTGACGTCACTGAGGATGTCATTGACGAGGCTATTGCATTAGGCTATAACATGATTGTAAGCCACCACCCTCTTTTGTTCGCTCCACTCAAATCTATTTCAGGAAAAAACTACATTGAGCGATGCGTTATGAAAGCAATAAAAAATGATATCACCATATATGCCGCACACACAAATCTGGATTCTGCTCGCAATGGCGTAAACTATAAGATTGCAGAGAAAATCCAACTCAGAAACATTGAATGGTTATCTCCAAAAGAAGGAACTGATGCCGGAGAAGGAATAATAGGTACACTTAACACTCCTATGACAAAAGCAGATTTCCTGCAACTCATAAAGAATACGTTCAACGTAGAAGCTTTACGATATAACGATTGGAAAGGTAACACCATAAGTAAGGTGGCCATATGTGGAGGAGCAGGTAATTTTCTCATCCCTACCGCTATTCAGAAAGAATGCGACGCATTCATTACTGGAGAAATCGGATATCACAGGTTCTTCGGACACGAAAACGAATTGCTACTTCTTGAACTCGGACATTACGAAAGCGAGAAATACACAATAGAAATTCTATACGACATTATAAAGAAGGCTGACAAAAACATACCTGTTTACAAGACTAATAAAAAAACTAATCCAATAAACTATTTATAATTTATGGCAAAGAAAAAAGAAACCGTATCTACTGAAATGTCGGTAGAGGAAAAACTGAAAAACCTTTATCAGTTGCAGTTGATGCTGTCTGAGATCGATAAGATTCGTATCTTGCGAGGCGAACTCCCACTCGAGGTAGAAGACTTGGAAGACGAAATCGAAGGACTCAAGACACGTATCGAGAATACCCAAAAAGATGTAAGCGATCTGCGTTCTCGTATCAACGAGATGAAAACAAAAATAGATTTAGCTTCTCAACAACTGGCTAAATATAAGGAACAGCTCGATAACGTAGCAAACAATCGTGAATACGACTTGCTTAACAAAGAAATCGAATTCCAACAGTTGGAAGTTGAACTTTGCAACAAACGAATCCGCGAAGCTACAGCACAGGAAAAGAGTAAGGAAGAATACTTGGAGAAAAACCAGCAGATTCTGGAAGGACGTAACCAAGACTTGGAAATAAAGAAAAACGAACTCGATGAGATTATTGCTGAAACTAAAGCAGAGGAAGAAAAACTGAGAGAGAAATCAAAGAATCTCGAACTCTCTATCGAGCCACGCCTGCTCCAGGCATTCAAACGAATCCGCAAAAATTCACGTAACGGACTCGGTATCGTATATGTTCAGCGTGATGCATGCGGCGGATGCTTCGCAAAGATTCCACCACAGCGCCAACTGGATGTACGCATGAGAAAGAAAATCATCGTTTGCGAATATTGTGGACGAATCCTCATTGACCCAGAACTTGCCGGAGTGCAAACTACACCTGTTCAGGAAGAAAAAACAAAGAAGAAGATTGGCAGACGTAGTAAAAAGGACGAAAAAGAGGAAATATAGCCCAAAAAATCGAAAAAATAGTACATTATAGCAAAAAATATAAAAAAAATATAAAAAAAATTTCTTAATGTAAAACTATTTTTTCTACCTTTGCGACGATTTTAAAGTAAAATTTAAACAAAGTGACTCTAATCAAAAAAAGAAACACATTAATAAATAATTGAAACTGTAAAACAACATTTCAAAATTTTATAAACTTTATTATTAACAAAAACTTAAAAGACATGAAGAGATTTTTCTTGAGTTTTGCCATTGCTATGGCAACAGTTTTAAGCGCAAGCGCTGAAACAGCTCTCGTAGCTCAAAAGCCAGGTGACAACATGTACATCGGTATCGGTGGTGGTGTTGCAGCTCCATTGAGATTGAAGAACATTTTCCCTCTCAACCCAACAGCTACATTCTTTGTAGGTAAGCAGTTTACTCCAGTTTGGGGTGCTGAAATCGAAGGAACTGTATGGTTCGGTTCTAACCAGTACGATCCAGACACTAAGTCTAGCTACCGTTTCAACCAATTCAATGGTTCATACAAGACTATTGTTCGTGGTCACTACTTGGGTATCAACGCAACACTGAACTTCTCTAACCTCTTTGCAGGTTACAAGGGCACTCCACGCTTCTTCGAAGTAGGTGCTGTACTCGGTGCTGGCTGGATTCACACTTATGCTCCAGGTAAGGCATTTAAGTATGGTAACAAGTTCGCTATGAAGACAGGTCTTGACTTCTTCTTCAACCTTGGCGAAGCTAAAGCTCACACAATCCGTCTTCAGCCAGCTGTTGACTGGGATACTCATTGGGGAGGCGATAACGGTGCTAACACATTCCCACTCCGCTCTAAGTTTGCTGAGCTCCACCTGACAGTTGCTTACATCTACCACTTCGGTACAAGCAACGGTACTCACTACTTCAAGATGTATGATGACAGCGCTCTCCGTGCTGAAATCGCTCGCCTGAACGACGAACTCGCTAAGAAGCCAAAAGAGGTTGTTGTTGAGAAGGTTGTTGAGAAGGTTGTTGAAAAGCCAGTTGCTACTGCAGTTGCTGCTACAACAGTCGTAACATTCGCACAGGGTTCTTCTGCTCTTACTGCAGAGGCTAAGGCTGACCTCGACAAGGTTAAGGGTAACGTTGAAATCGTTGCTACTGCATCTCCAGAAGGTAACTCTGCTTACAACAAGAAACTTTCTCAGAAGCGTGCTGACGCTGTTGCTGAGTACCTCAAGAGCAAGGGCGTTACAGTTAACACTGCTGTTGGTCAGGGTGTAACTGGTTCTGCTTCTAACCGTATCGCTATCATCTCTGCAAAATAATTGCAGTCAGATATAACTAAAGAAAAGGGCGTGCTTTAAAGCATGCCCTTTTTATTTTTTTATTAAAGGATAACTAAACCGTGAGATTATAGCCAATTCCTTATAAATCCTTATAATCTGGTATATCCTCTAAAAACACGTATTGCTGCCTCTCGTAATCCATTTTACAGCAATAATGACTGATACCATTACTAACAATGAGATAGTCAACATGAAGCGCCATATTATAGCAACATATCTGATCAAATACTCTTTGCGTGATTTCCACGCCAGGACGCTTATATTCTATAATCAGACGTGGAACTAATCCTTTTGTGTACAAAACGCTGTCACAGCGTTTTTTTACGCCATTTAGACATATTCCAACCTCATTTGCCATAAGAGTTGGATTATACCCTTTATAATTAACAAGAAAATGTATGAAATTCTGCCTAACCCACTCTTCTGGTGTTAATGCAACATACTTATGACGCAGAACATCAAAAATCTTCAGTTCTGAACCATTTTTAGTTATTTTTGCCTTATATGTAGGTAAATTCAGTTGCTGCATTTCTAATATTTTCATACATTTGCAAGTGAATGCAAATATAAGCATATTTCTCTGTTTAAAACAGCTATTATAGAGAGTTTTTTATGGCAAAACAGACTATTTCTATCACACATAGGGATATCATTCAGCAGATAAAAGATCGCAAATTCGCACCCATTTATCTGCTTATGGGCGATGAATCATATTATATCGACCGAATTTCAGAATACATTGCAGACAATATTTTGTCTGACAGTGAGCGTGATTTTAACCAACATATAATATATTGCACAAAAGAAACAAAAGTCGGAGATATCATCAATTCTGCTCGTAGATACCCCATGATGAGTGAATATCAGGTGGTAATTGTTAAAGAGGCGCAGAATTTGTTAAAAATAGAAGAACTTGCTACGTACGCAAAAAACTTCTTAAAGACCACTATTTTGGTAATTTGCTACAAAAATGGCAGTCTCGACTCAAAAAAGAAATTTGTTGCTGCCATTAGTGAAGTTGGTATTGTTTTTGAAAGTAAAAAACTACGTGAAGGAATGCTCCCTTCATTTATCAACGACTATCTGAAAAGAAAACAAATCACCATTGACCAACAAGCCACAATGATGCTTGCACAATACATAGGTTCCGACCTTAACCGTATTGCAAGTGAACTGGACAAGCTTGCTATAGCACTTCCTCCAGGATTCAAACAGATTAACACTTCGATTATAGAGAAAAATATAGGAATTAGTAAGGAATTCAATAACTGGGAACTTCGTACATCCCTTGTAAACAGGGATATTTTAAAAGCAAATCAAATAATCAACTTCTTTGAAGCAAATCCCAAAGAAAATCCTGCTAGCATGACTATATCAACATTATTCATATTCTTCTCGAATATAATGCTTGCATATTATTCATCCGACAAGACTACAAGGGGGCTCATGGAGCAGCTTGATCTTAAAGCTGAATGGCAATTAAAGGAATATACCCAAGCAATGCGCACATATTCAGCAATGAAAACAATGCAGATAATAGGCAAAATAAGGGAAACAGACTGCAAACTAAAGGGTGTAAGGAAGGGGAATACCACAGATGGGGACATTATGCGAGAACTGATATACTTTATACTACACTAAAAGTAACTGCATAAGAACAATTCACAATTAGCCTCCAGGGATTCAGTTTCTCTGGAGGCTCTTTTTTTCAAAAAAACAAAACCATAATAGAAGAATAAAAATTTTGTACCAGAAAAAACTTCTAAAAAATAGTTCCAATTATAAAGATGAAATAAAATGCATATAAAAGGGTATTTTTGCAAGAAGAAAATGAATAAAAAAGGAAAAATTTTAACTTTAAAATAGCATACAAAAATTTTTAGCATAATAAATTCAGACAAAAAAAGTTTGATATTCAAACCTGAAAATAAAGGAATTAAAGGTAAAAAAACATGATTTTAGCTGTCTAAAAATTGAAAATTTGAAAGATATTTGACAACTTATCGATAACAACTTAGAGAATTAAAAATTCAAAATTAAATTTTAGTATTGTAAAAAACGTTACACGTTTGTTTAAATGTGTAAATTTAAATATGTACAGATAATTTACTTTTTAAATCACTGTACACCTGGGATAATCTAATACGTTTACATTTGTATATAATACTACTGAGTACAATTGTAAACTTTTACATATTTAAATGTGATTATTATGCATAACGTAATATTTGATATTTAATCATTAGTTATCAGGTATTTATACGTAAAATTTCTATGTAAACATGGTCTACCTAACTGCATATTCACGATTTGATGTATTTATTTTTGTAAATACCTTGAAAAGTGTGCTATATATGTGGAAATAAACCAGTTTTTTATCTAAAAATCACGTTTGATTTTCTCTAAGTGTATTTTTGTCATTTTGTTTACAGTTTTAAATTTTAAATTACTGTTTACATTGATACTGTTTCATCTTTGCAATTTTACTTTTTGAAAATTAAAATAAATTTTTCATTTTTATTTTGAAAATGCTTGGTCAGAAAAAAAAATATCTCTACATTTGTCAAGTCTTATAAAAAAGGGGTGTTTTACCCATCATTATATTATAATTGCTGGTATGATCTGATTACCTAAAGTGTAAAACTCAAATCAACTCATTATATATAATGGGGCTAAACATATAAACGAGGTTCCCTTCTCTCCCCTTTTAAATGTAGACTAAAAAAAGAGTTACATAATATTCGCATATCATGCAATCGGACAAGGAACGAATAGAGCAGATAATTCAGAGCAAAAAGCTTAACAACATAGAGTTTTCAAATAAGACTCTGTTGTCACCTTCTACTCTTTCTCACATCCTAAGCGAGCGCACAAAGCCTTCCCTAACTATTCTAAGGAATATTGTAGAGGCATTTCCCGATTTGAATCCTATGTGGGTATTACTTGGTCAGGGTGAGATGTACTTAGCTGACGAAAAAGCTAATTCATCAGATAATCAGGATGAAACAGGTGCAGATGATGACATTGACGACATACTAGGTCCAATGAGAAATGGATTAGGATATGTTCCAAAAGCCAAATCTGGCAATCAACCACAACAGTCCCCCATTTCACAGCCTGCGTCAGTTGGTAAGAGTCAGTCGATACCGCAGGTTCCTGGCATAACAATAAAGGATGTTGAAGATGTGATGACTAAGACAGTAGCTCAACTACAGAAGCCAGCCAGACAAGTTACAGAAGTGAGAATCTTCTTTGATGATGGCACTTACGAATGTTTTTATACAAAAAAATAATTGAGGAAAGAAGAGGAAAGAGGTGGTGAAGATAAGCGAGGAGAGTGAGAAAAGAGGCGGTAAAAACAAAAAAATGATGAAAAGCCCTCGGGGATTTAACATATAAAAAGCATTTAATAAAAATAGAAGTTAATACTTAATAAAATATTAAACAATCTCAAAAGCAATCTAAGATCTAACCTTTTTTATAATACTATCTTTAAAATCTTATTTTTACGGAGAACTCTTTCGTGAGAAAGGGTTCTTTTTTTTGTAGGTAATATTTAGAAGAACAGAAAAAGATATTTAGAAGAACAGGGGAAAGTTATTTAGAAGAAAGGGAAAAATTATCTAGAAGAGCAGAAAAATGTATATATTTGTAACAAAAATAACATTTAGTGCATCCATGTTTTTTTAGAGCTAAAATATCTGACAAAATTATTTTCCTAAATCTATTATTTTCCAATAAGTTATAAAGAAAATAGGCTTGATAAGCGGCGATAAAATATTAGTTTTAGGGAGATATATTTACTAGAAGATGAAAAAAGCTCTAATTTAACAGTAAGAAAATATAGATATGAAAAATAACACTCCACTGCCCCATCCATTGATAGCATTTATCCCTGTGATAGTTTTGATATGTTTACTGATATGCAGCATTGTTATGTTTGGTAGCGATTCGCTTGAGGGCGGAAGTCAGGTGGCATTGCTTTTCAGTTCGGCTGTTTGCATTGCAATTTCCATGATTATTTACCGGACGCCGTGGAAAGTGTTTGAAAAGCAGTTGTCACAGACGATGGGAAGCATTTCTGTTACGTTGTTTATTTTGCTGGCAGTGGGAATGGTGTCGGGGTCGTGGATGATTAGCGGTGTAGTTCCGACTATTATTTATTATGGAGTACAGATACTTTCTCCACATTTTTTCTTAGTTAGTGCTTGTGCTATCTGTGCGGTTGTGTCGTTGCTTTCGGGTAGTTCGTGGACAACGATTGCTACGATAGGTGTTGCGTTATTGGGCATAGGTGATGCTCTTGGTATTGATAAAGCGTGGACCGCGGGAGCTATTATTTCTGGAGCGTATTTTGGTGACAAGATGTCGCCGCTGAGTGATACTACGATTTTGGCTTCGTCGGTAACAGGTACGGACTTGTTTGAGCACATCCGATACATGATGTACACCACTGTGCCTACGTTTACCATTACGTTGATTATATTCTTAGTGTCCGGACTGAGTTTTTCGTCGGATGTGTCGCTTCATGTGGCTCAGTACACAGAGGGTCTGTCGCGCACATTCAACATTTCGCTGTGGACATTGATTGTTCCGGTGCTGACCGGCATACTCATTGCCCGTCGTGTATCATCACTGATAACGTTGTTTCTGTCGGCAATAATAGCAGGAATTGTGGCTCTGATATTGCAATCGCATATATTGTGTGAGGTGTCGGGCAATACCGATGGATATTCTTTGTATTCGATGTTTCGCGGACTGATTATGACGTACTATGGTTCTACGGCTGTAGATACTGGCAATGCGGAGTTGAACGAGTTGGTTTCTACGGGCGGAATGGCAGGAATGATGAATACGATTTGGCTTATAATCAGTGCTATGTTTTTCGGTTCGATGATGGTAGCCAGTCGAATGATAATGAGTATTACAAAGATAATTATCCGTATTGCGAACAGCTGTTTCAGTTTGGTTTCATCAACAGTGGGCACATGTCTTTTCCTAAATTTGTCGACAGGCGACCAGTTTATTTCTATTGTACTGGCAGCAGATATGTACAAGGATGCTTACAAGCAAAGAGGATTTGAGTCGCGCCTGCTTAGCCGAACAACAGAGGACGCAGCAACGGTTACGTCGGTACTGATTCCGTGGAACACGTGCGGTATGGCTCAGTCAACAGTACTTGGTGTGCCAACGGTTGTCTATTTGCCGTATTGTTTCTTCAACCTGCTCAGTCCGCTGATGAGTATGTTGGTTGCAGCAATAGGATGGAAAATAAAACGGCTGCCAGTATCGGGGAATGATACTGACAGCGAATAAAGCGAATTGGTTCTTCTGCAATTTAGTTGAAAAAGAACCGACAAATCCAAGTTATTTCTTCTCAACAAGACTCTGGATATCTTTTTCCACGAGGGTCATGTTGTGTGTGGGTTCGTAGCGGCTTACTACTTTGCCGTTGCGGTCTATAAGGAATTTCGTAAAGTTCCACTTGATGCTCGACTTCTTGGCATAGTCAGGGTCGGTTTTGCTAAGCATCTGGTCGAGGAGCGGTCCGAGTTTGTCTTTCATGTCAAAACCCTCGAATCCCTTTTGTGCTTTAAGGTAGGTGAAAAGAGGCGACTCGTTTTCTCCGTTGACATCAATCTTGCCAAGCTGAGGGAACTTAATGTTGTAGTTCAAGGTGCAGAACTCATGAATCTCCTCGTTCGTTCCGGGAGCCTGCTCACCAAACTGATTGCAAGGGAAGTCGAGAATATCAAATCCCTGGTCCTTGTACTTTTCGTAGATGTTTTCAAGTTCGGTGTACTGTGGTGTAAAACCGCATCGGGTAGCGGTATTGACGATAAGCACTACCTTCCCTTTGTAGTCGGCAAGTGAAACGTCGTTGCCTTTGCGATCCTTGACAGTAAAATCGTAAATACTCTCAGCAGAGACAGGTGCGAATGCTGCAGCGGCGAGCACACCTGTTGCGATAGTCTTTTTCATATTTACCATAATTAAACTAGGTTGGTTAGTAATTGGAAAAAACTGCGCAAAAATATGAAAAAAATGAGCAATATAACGCATCAACTCCATATATTATTCCTAATAATATAATAAATGTATTACCTTTGCGCTTGAAAATGAAACAGACGCTCAAGAGACAATCCGTTGCATGGACACTGCTTTCAATTATTCTGTCCATGCTTTTGTTTTCCTCATTCCACGTTCATGAAGAGTACGAGGGAGGAAAACAGGACTGCTATCAATGTGCCAGTCATCAGCCTCATGCAGGTCATTTCTCTTTGGCAACACATGGTGTACAGGACTGTCTTATCTGCCAGCTTATCTCTGTACCATACCTGGTTGCCGCAATAGTTGTGGTAACCATGCCGCTCCACCAGAACGGCAAAGCACACAGTCTTCGCGTATCGTTTCTTCCCTATTCTCCGCTCGGATTTGTAAGTCTCCGCGCACCGCCATTCCTATCTTAATCCGTTTTTCATATAACTAAGGAGAGAACTCATCTCCTTTTCTATATTTTTTACAAAACCATTAAGATAGAATGAAAACATCAAAAATAATTCTGATGCTTTTGTGCTATGGCATGTCAGCACAATCGCAGACAAAAGTAGATACTACAGATATGTACTTCCAGCACCTGCATTTGAGCGAGGTGGTGGTAACGGGACTAACGGGCGACAGTCGTCTGAAGGACATGCCAACTCCGGTGAGCATAGTTTCGGAGGCAGACCTTCGGGCTGTGCCTGCAACAAACATCATTGATGCGATAAGTCGTCAGCCAGGCGTGTCGCAGATAACGACGGGCGGTGCCATTTCAAAACCGGTTATCCGCGGACTGGGATATAACCGCGTTGCCGTGATAAGCGACGGCATCCGTCAGGAGGGACAGCAGTGGGGCGACGAACACGGCATTGAGGTCGATGCGCAGAGTGTCGGTTCGGTGGAAATTCAGAAAGGGCCCTCCAGTCTGATGTACGGTTCCGATGCCATGGCAGGCGTCATCATCCTGCATCCGCACCGCATCCTGCCTTTGGGACAGATGAAGGCAGGGGTGAGCACCGGATTCCAGACAAACAACGGACTCTTCGACTACACCGTGAACTTTGCCGGCAATAAGCAGGGCATAGTGTGGGATGGCCGTTGGAGTCACCGTCTGGCACATGCCTACCAAAACCACCGCGACGGATACGTGCCCGGTTCGCAGTTTCAGGAACATGCAGCCAGCGGACTGGTAGGCCTCAACCGCCAGTGGGGACACACACACCTGAAATTTAGCTACTTCCACCAGTTGCCAAGCCTTGTCGAGGGCGACCGCGACGAGACTACAGGATGCCTCGTTCCCCACTCTTCCGATGTGAAAACTTACGGCAAGACACTGCCCTTCCAGCGCATAAACCACTATAAAGCAGTGCTTGACAATGCCTTCAATCTGGGCGAAGGCACACTCAAGGTACTGCTCGGCTACCAGCTGAACAACCGAAAGGAATATGAAGAAAGCGAGTCGGAGGCAGGTCTGCACTTCCGTCTCCACACGTTTACTTACGATGCCAGGTATCAGTTGGAAACCGCCTCGGAGTGGAAACTCGCGGCCGGTGTGCAGGGTATGTTCCAGCGTTCGCTCAACCTGGGCGAAGAGTACCTCATCCCCGCCTACCGACTATTTGACATAGGCGGTTTCGCAACAGCCAACCGCCGTTTCGGTGAGTGGGTCGTTACCGGCGGACTCCGACTGGACAACCGCAGTCTCTCCAGCGAATCGCTTCTTGAAGACGGCGAAGAGCGCTTCCACGACTTCCGGCGCAACATGACTGGTCTGTCGGGTAGCATCGGTGCCGTATGGAATGTGAACGAAAAAATAAATCTGCGTGCAAACATCTCTCACGGATTCCGTGCACCGAATATGAGCGAACTCGGTTCCAACGGCGAACACGAAGGCACCGGCCGCTACGAAATCGGTAACCATCAGCTCTCACCCGAACACAGTTGGCAGGCAGACCTCGGCTTCGACCTTTCCACAAGTTTCGTTTCCGCACAGCTCAGTCTTTTTGCCAACCGCATCAGCAACTACATCTTCCTCCACCGCACGGCTGAAGTCATTCAGCCAGGCACTCCTACCTTCCGCTACACTAGCGGCACAGCCCGTCTGCTCGGTTTCGAGGCAATGGTCGATCTGCACCCCATTCACCATCTGCACTTCGAAAACACCTTTTCATTCGTAGATGCACGCCAGCTGAACCAACCGCTCGAGACGCGCTACCTACCCTTCACCCCTGCTCCCCGCTGGACATCGGAACTGAAGTACGAGCTGACCCACGAGGGTGCCCGTCCTTTCAATAACGCCTACGTAGCCCTCTCCCTTGAGTGCTATCTGCGTCAGGACCACTACCATATGGCACTCGGCACCGAGACAGCCACCCCGTCCTACACCCTCTTCAACCTGACAGCGGGCACCGACATCTGCCTGCGCCACCGCAAACTCTGCACCATCCACCTGGCGCTGAACAACATCTTCGACCGCTCCTACCAGAACCACCTGAGCCGCCTGAAGTACATCGGCACCAACCCTCTGACAGGCGAACGTGGCATCTGCGACATGGGGCGCAACTTCACTGTCCGCCTCATCGTCCCCATTCTGTAAAAGAACAAAAAAGCCCCCAACCAATCGTTGGGGGCAAATTTTCATCCAATGGACTCAAAATTCTGAGTCAATACCACGACTTTCGTAAAAGTATACTTCTAGCTCCGTAAAAGTATATTCTCAGCTTCGTAAAAGTATACTTCTAGCTTCATAAAAGTATACTTCTATGAGTGGTTCCAAATTACTTTATGTCGTAGTTGATGTAGTTGCCGGCACGTTCACTCATTCTGAGCTGACGCATAGCAGATGTTTTGGCATCTACAACGAGTACGAAGGAAGTGAACATCTGACGCTTTTTCTTTTCGGGAGTGATGGTAATGGTCTTCTGTCCGTTCTGAGTAGTTATTGTCACGTCATCGGTTGCGGGAATGTCCTGACCGTTTATAACAGCCTTGAGTACCTCGTGGAAAGTTGCGAACTGCTTGTTCTTCTTGCTGTCGGTAACGTGTTTCTTTCCGCCCATGCTCATCGTAAACTTTGTGCCGTCCATGATGAGTTGTTCCTTGTCGCCGTCGGTAGAAATGCAAATGTACTCTGGTTTGCGGATGGTTACGGAACCGGTAGTTACCTGGTCGGTTGTGAGGGCTGCCTGATGACGGGTACGAGTGACTGTCTGTGCTGCGCAAAATGAAAACTGACAGATTGCGAGCAATATGATTAATGATAACTTTTTCATAAATTAAAAATTGAAATTTGAAATTTGAAAATTGAAAATTTGCCCTGCGGGTAAAAATTGAAAGGTTAGGTATAAAGTCCTCCGTTGATGGAGATGACATTGCCTGTGATGTAGCTTGCGCCTGGAGAAACAAGGAAAGCGACTGCCTCGGCTACTTCTTCTGGTTTTCCGAAGCGGCCCATAGGAATCTGTTTTTTCAGTTCTGCCTCGTCGAGTCCTTCAGTCATGTCGGTATGGATGAATCCGGGTGCGATGGCATTCACGGTTACGTTTCTGCGAGCCACTTCCTGTGCCAAAGCCTTTGTAGCAGCAATGATTCCACCCTTTGCAGCAGAGTAGTTGGTCTGTCCTGGCAGACCTTTGATTCCGCTTACACTTGCCATGTTCACGATGCGTCCGAACTTGTGCAACTGCATGGCAGGCAACAACGGCTGGGTGACATTGTAGAAACCCGACAGAGTGATGTCGAGCACTCTGTGCCAGTCGGCTTCGGGCATCAGAGCCAACATGTTGTCGCGACGTATTCCGGCATTATTCACTACGACGGAGATGTATTCTCCCTCGTTTTTGTTCTGCCAGTCGGTAAGCGCGGCTTGTGTCTCGGCATTGTTGCTAACGTCGAACTTCAGCAGAGTTCCCTCTCCGCCACAGAGTTCGAGCGTTTTCTTTGCCTCGTCTTCGTTGCTGACATAATTTATCAAAACGTGATAACCCTCCTGGGCCAGTTTCACGCAGATGGCACGTCCGATGCCTCGGCTGCCACCTGTTACTAAAGCGTACTTCATTTTATTATCTTTTCTATAAATTCGTTTCCTAATAATTCTCCGCAGGTCTTCAGTGCCGTCATGGTCACGCCCTCCACTCCGTGCAGCATCAGGTTCTGTCCTGTGAGCAGCAGGTTTGGTATAGGAGTACGAGGCGAGAGCATTGTCATCATCAGATTGCGCGAATCCTTGCGCACTCCATACGCCGAACCGTCGGGCGTCAGAGTATAGTCGTGCCAAGTGAGTGGCGTACTGGTGTAGATGGCTTCCGTCATCTGGCGCAGTCCGGGGATTTCCCTTTCTGCCAAAGCGATGCACTCGTCTGCCAGGCGTGCTTTCATCTGCTCATAGTCTTCACCGCGGCGACCAATGCGCGTGTTGTTCCACCGCTTGCAAGTGTTCCACTGCATTGGCGTGAGCAGGTCTATCTGCCGAACGTATTCGGAACCGTCTTCCGGCACTCTGGCACTCATCATCACTCCTCCCACACGGTCGGTTTCCTCAGCCACAGTCCACACGTTCGGTTTCTCGTATATATATTTATTGTGATTGAAATAGCGCAGTGTCTCGGGTTTCATCATCAGCGAAACGGTGAACATCCCGACGGTATTTTCCATGCCGTTAATGCGGCGGCGGAAAAGATTCTTCACCAGCTGCGATTCCTTTATCATGGCAAAAGTCTGTGCCGGATGGATATCGCTGATGAACACGCGTCCTTCGTATGTCTCACCGTTCTTGCACCTTACAGCTTCTATCTTGTCGTTATGTTCAATGAGTTCCTCGGCTTCAGCACCGCAGATTATTTCTCCTCCGGCACAGCGAATCGTCTCAGCGAGTGTGTCAACCAACAGGTTTCCGCTGCCTCTCAATCGCCAACTGCTGCCGATAAAACTGCTGTTTCCGTGGGCAAAGGTGAAAAGCGGCAACGACTCGCGGCGCAATTCCATCTTCCACGACGAACCGGATAGTACATTCACCAAAAACGAATCGTGGAAAGTCTCGTTCAAATAGTCGTAAGCATTCTGTCCGAACAGCTGGAACATATCCTGCGACTCAATCGACACCTCCTCAACCGCCTTGAGCATCCTGACATATTGCTGCAAAGCCTCGCGCTCCTTGGGAAAACGTTCGGAGAGTGTATCTACGAACTGGTCGTAACCCTCAGCAAAGCGGAAAGTCTCCTGTCCGATGGTGATGAGATCAAATCCGTTGGCATCCAGCCTGACCCAAGGCAGAGTCATGAGTCCAAGATGTGAGAACACCTTATGCAGGCGCTGATTCTCCCCCAACCCACCAATATAATGGAGTCCGGTGTCGTACGACAGTCCTTTGCGCTGGTAACCCTGCATGCAACCGCCAGGCTGACTGTGGCGTTCCAGTATCAGCACACGCTTGCCTTCTCTGGCGAGCAACGAACCGCACACCAGACCGCCAAGACCACTGCCTATGATTACTACATCGAACATTTTCTTTTGGTTAATGGTTAATGGTTAATGGTTATTGAAGTTTTTCGTCTTTCGTCCTTCGTTTTTCGTTATCCCCCTCCACACGGCGGGTTGCATGACGTAGGCAAGGATGACGGCTGAGAGCAAACCGACGAGTGTTGCAAATCCGACACTGCGGATAGCCGGATGCTGAGCCAGGAGCATGCTGCTTACGGTTACAACAAGGATTATTGCCGAAAGGAGTACGGCAGTCTTGTGGAAAACGAGGAGCGAAGGTTGAGATGCAGCTTCGTTCTTTTCATCTTCCAAAAGTCCGTGCATTACGAAGATGCTGTAATCAACTCCAATACCGAATATAAAGGTTGAGATTATGATGCTTATGAGGTTGAACTGCACGCCGAAGATGTTCATCACGCCCAGTACGATAAGCCAACTGAAAAGGATTGGGGCAAAGCCGAGCAGTGTGTGGCGCAGGTTGAAACGGAACGACAGCAGCAGTACGACGAACACGAATGCCATAGAGAGCCATTGCAGTATGTCGAAGTCGCGACTCATCTGCATGAGTGTGTCGGTTGTATAATAATACGTGTCGAGCACGAGCAGGTTCGGGTCGCTGCTTATGGCGTCGCAAATGCGGTAATAGTCGCTCTCGCTGCTGCGCACAGTATCGTTGGCACAGCGTACCGAAGTGAACACAAGGAAATCACCGCCGTAAGATTCCTCGGTCAGTGTGGAGAGGTAGCCCTGCGGAATGATGTCAGCCTTGTAAAGTGCATCGGCTTCGTAGTCGGCATTGGCAGTCTCGAAGAATGGTTCGAAAGCCTCGGGACGCAAGTCTGCCTGCGCTGCAGTCTCGTTGATAAGTCGGCGCACAAGGGTTTGTCGTTCCGGTGTCCAATAACGGTGCCAAGCCTCGATGCGTTCTTGCTGAACACGAAGCGGAACGAGCAGTTTGTTTGTATGCGTATAACTCTTTACAAGTCCTATGCGCTTGAGCGAGTCGAGTTTATGGTCGAGCAGAGCGAAGTTGTCGAGTGCCTCCTCCATCGTGTTTCCGCGACTTGCAAAATACTTTGTCTTGTCGCCGGTGAAAGTCTTTTCCTCGAGCAGTTGTTCCGAATGACTGGTAATCTCAGCTTCATAACCCAGGTTGTGCATGTCGGCATCGAAATGTGTACCACCAATTATGAAAGCTCCAAGACAGATGACGATAATCACCGAAAGTGCGATGAGCAGTGGACGTTTGCGGTCGAACGGATAGGCATTGATGCGGTCAGCCCACTTCAGTCCGGCTGGTTTTGTTTTCTTAGCCAACATATGCGGCAGGTAGATGAGCGAGAATAGCGTAGTGCCGAGGATTGCGAATCCGGCAAAGAGTCCGAAGTCGCGCAGCAGGTCAGTGTTGACGAAGAGCAGTCCGGCAAACGAACCAATCGTTGTGATGCAGCCGAGGAGTAGCGGTTTTACCTGTTCGCGCAACATCTGTTCCGTGTCGCCAACGTACTGATGATGTGTGAGCACGTGGAGCACATAACTCATTGCCACACCCATGACGATACCACCGATGCCGAGTGCAAGGAGTGAGAATTCACCCTTTATCCAATACATCATCGACATACCGAAGAGTGTGCCGAAGGCTACGGGCAGGAGCAGCAGCGGAATGGTGTCCCAGCAGCGGAAGCAGACAAAGAGGAAGATGAGTACCAGTAGGACTGCACCTGCGATGGTTGTTGTGAGGTCGTTCTTTATCTGCGAAGAATTGTAGTATCCGCTGGCAGGAGTGCCGTGGTAACTGATGCGCACGGCGGGATGTGTCTTTGCAAACTGCTCAATCAGGTTGTTTATCATCTGAAACATCAACGAACCCTGTCCGGTGTTGGTAGCTGAGAATCGCGGTGTGACGAAAGCGATGCAGACGCTGGAGTCGGGCACAAAGAAATGTCCGTCGATGGTTTTGTAACTGCCGGCACTCATCATCGGAGCCAACTGTTCGAGTAGCACGTTGCGCATGCCCATCGGATCCATCTGAATGAGTTCGGGGAACATACTGCCGAACTCGCCTGTCAGATCCTCGCGGTTCTGCTGCATCTGTTTCGCAAAGTGTTCGCGGGTGAGCAGCGAGTCGAACTGAGCATAAGCCGCAGTGTCAATATATGCCGGAAAATGTTCCGTCATGTAGTCAATAGCGTCGGGGATGAGTTCGTCGTCGAGGCGGTAGAACACATCGCTGACGGTCTGGCTCTCAGCATCGTTGGCGAGGAGCGAATCGACAAACTCGTCGCACACAGTCATGAGGCTGTCCACCCCTTCCCCTTCTAAGAGCAGGAACACCTTGTCCTTAATCTTCAGGTCGGCAAAGGCGAGTTTCGTGGTGCCGTCCTCATTCTTCGACGATGGCATCAGTTTGTTCAGATCTTCCTCCAGGTGTAAGCGGGTTGCGAAGGCCCCTGTTATAGCAAACAAGAGAACCATAGAAAGCCACAATACTGCTCTATGGTCCTTAAAAAAAGAGTATATCTTCAGAAATAAATCCGTCATGGGGTCATTTCTCCGTTAAAATCCATGTATTCGGTTTGAGCGTCGTAGATTCGCGCCGTCACCGTGTATCCGTTGTCGTGCTTTGTGGCGTTAATCTCTATGCTGACTTGCGGAACTGCCAAGGGAGTCATCAATGCTTTGAACCGGCAGCGTTTCACGTTCTGAATGCGAAGCGACTGTTCGCCCACAAGCAGCTGTGCACATTCCTTTACGGTCTGTATGTTGCACACTCCGGGACAAACGGGTTCGCCGGGAAAGTGTCCGTCATACACCTTGCAGTCGCTGAGCAGGCTGACAGTGTAGGTAGCGCCCTGCCCTTCCTGCTGTGTGCAGTCGGTTATTTTGAAATACTTATCCTTTAGCATTGTTCCTAAAATGATTTGCTTGCGTCGTTATTCCTTCAACGAAATCTTCAGCTGGGTTGTAGCGACGGGACGGTTCTGAGCATTGGTTTCGGCACTTACCACCGTTACGTTTCCTGCCAACAGCAGCGTGCGAACGGTAGTGGTCAGCGTGTCGCCCAGTTTTGGTTGTGAAAGCAGGCTGAAACCTTTCACCTCGGCGATGTATCCGATTGGAGCCTCATCGCTGCTGCCGCGTTGCAGGGCAAGGAAACCAGCGTGGGCGGAAGCCGTCTGCGCCATGTGTTCGATGATGCCCGTCTCGGCGAGTGTGCCGTCGCTTTGCAGGAAGAAGTTGTCGGGGCGGACTGTCAGTTGGCAAACGGCGCTTTGCTCATCCGCATCGACCAGCTGGTCAACCATCATGATTGGCTGGCGCTGCGGAATGAGTTGCCGTATGTCGATTGAGTTTATCATGCCTGGTGGCTCTCGATGTAGTTGTACAGGTCGTTGAATGTCTGCAACTGGTGCAGGTCGTTCACTGGGATAGTGATCTTGAAGTTGAACTGCACGAGAGCGATGAGGTCAACGAGGTTGATGCTGTCGAGGTTGAGCGACTCCTTCATGATTGCGTCTGGAGCGAAGTTGCTGTCTTCAATTTCGAACTCTTCAGCCAGCAGGCTGTTTACTTTTGCGATGATTTCTTCTCTTGTCATAGTTGTTATGGATTAAATTTAAATATTCTTGATGATGAGTGTTGAGTTTGTGCCGCCGAAGCCAAATGAGTTGCTCAGGAACATATCGAAATGTTGCTGGCGAGTTTCGGGCAGAACGTTGATGCACTTAGTCACGTCGTCAGGGTTTTCGAAGTTGAGTGAACCGGCGATGAAGTCGTTTTTCATCATAAGCATTGAGTAGATGATTTCCGATGCACCTGCCATCCACATTTCGTGACCGGTCTGACTCTTGGTCGAAGTAACTGGTACGCGGTAGTCGCCGAACACCTGTGCTATGGCTTCTGCCTCACGACTGTCGCCGATTGGGGTTGAAGTAGCGTGGGCATTTACGTAGCCAATTTCCTTCAAACTTACTCCGGCGCACTCCAGGCTGCGCTGCAGTGAGCGAGCTGGTCCTTCTACGTTTGGAGTGGAAATGTGGTCGCCGTTGCCTGAGAAGCCCCATCCGATGATTTCGGCAAGGATAGGAGCACCGCGCTTCACGGCGTGTTCGTAGCTTTCGATGATGAGAGTTGCCGCACCGCCACTTGGTACGAGTCCGTCACGGTCGCGGTCGAATGGGCGGCTTGCCTTAGTAGGGTCGTCGATGCGAGTAGAGAAAGTCTGCAGCGCGTCGAACGAAGCAATGCCGTACATATTGTTTTCCTCAGCTCCACCGCATACAATGCAGTCCTGCAGACCGTTTTTGATGAGTAGGAAACCGAGTCCGAGCGACTGCGATCCGCTGGCACAAGCAGCTGAAGCAGTCAGGTTTATGCCTTTCAGGTGGAAGAGCGTTGCGAGATTCATCGTCACGGTTGAGTTCATCGACTGGAAGATGGCACCGCTACCGCACGCAGCTGTCGAACCAGCCTGGCGGAACTTGTCCATAGCCACCATTGTGGATTCTGCTACGGAGTCGTTTCCGTAAATCACGCCCACCTCGTGACTGTCGATATAGTCCTGAGTGAGGCGTGCGTTCTCCATTGCCTGCACTGTTGCCATGTAAGCATACTGTGCCTCCTCGGGCATCATCTGACGCGCATTGCGGCTCAGCACTTTCTTTAGGTCGGGCTGCGGCACGTTAGCACAAATAGGCGAACGGAAACCGGCGTCTTTTCTTTCCTGACTGAAAATAATTCCACTGCGTCCTTCAAACAGCGACTGGCGCACCTCGTCGAGCGTCGTACCGATGCACGACCAAATGCCCATTCCCGTTATAACTACTCTTCTTTCCATGATTATTTCTTTTGTTTATATAGTTTTAATGTAACATCTTCTGCGTCGTATGTACTGCGGATTGAATAGTTTCCACTGCGACAACTCGCGCACGTTGGTCTCCAACTGTGGCAGGGTTTCTGCAAACTCAAATCCGTACTGGTTGTAAACCGTAATGAGGTCGTCGAAAAACAGCGCGTTCACTCCCATTCCCTGATAGTCGGGGCGCACGGCTATGAGCATCATGTCCACCGTGTTCGAGCGTTTCCGCTTCAGAGCGTTGCGCAGGTGCCACCAGCCCAGCGGCCACAAGTGTCCTTTTGTCTTCTGCATTGCTCGCGACAGGCTTACCATCGTTATGGCAGATCCCACCACTTCGTCTTTGTCGTTCAGCACGATGGGGAACATCTTCATGTCGAGCAGCGGCACGTATTTTTCGATGAAGGCATCTATCTGCTTGTCGGAAAACTTAGAAAAGCCGAACAGCGGTGCGTAAGCCTGATTCAGCAGGTCGAACACCTTGCGTCCGTAGCCGCGTTTCCGCAGGTCGCTCTTCTTCATGTGCACCACCCTCAGTCCTACCTGTTCGCGGACGTACTGTGCTGTGCGGGTGAAACGAGCCGGAATCTGTTTTGGCAGGCGGATGCGAATCTGTACCCAGTCCGCCTCCTTCTGGAAACCCATTGCCTCGAGGCGCTGCGGATAGTATGCGTGGTTGTAGAAAGTATGCACGGTGCCAATCTGGTCGAAGTCCTCCACCTGCATGCCCTCTTTGTCGAAGTCGGTCACACCCATCGGACCTTCTATCTCCGTCATGCCGCGCTCCTTGCCCCACTCTTCCACAGCACCAATCAGAGCCTCTACCACCTTGGGGTCGTCGACGAACTCAATCATCGTGAAGCGCACCTTCTTGCAGTGCCAGCGCTCATTCGCCTTATGGTTTACGATGCCCACGATTCGACCCACAGCCTTTTTGCCCTTGTAAGCTACGAACGGCTGAATGTCGGCAAACTCGAACGACGGATTCACCTCCGGATTGATGAAATCCTTCACTTCGCTATCCAAGTCGGGCACGTACTGCTCGCAGCCCCTGTAAATGTCGTACGGCAGGGCAACGAAATCGTCTGTGCGCTCCTTGCTATCAACCTTCACAACCTCGATTTTCGGCATACCTTTAGTCATGTTTTTTTACTTCTAAAAACAAAATCGGTGCAAAATTAGACATTTTTTTTTAAACCGCCAAGCCACATCCGTCCCTAATCATGTTTAAGCGAGTTATAGAACAACACAACACAAAAAAAGCGTCGTCAAAGGCATTAAAAGCATTTGTTTTGAATATTTGTGCTCGCAAGCGGCTTGCAAATGCCAAAATCTTTCTTGTGATGCTCGCAAGTGGCTTGCGAGAGTGAAAAAAAGATTTTTGGCGGTGGGCGTGCGGCTTGCAAAGACCAAAAGTCATCCCGATTAGTTTGCAAGCGGCTTGCAAATGCCAAATCTCGGTTTGGCGGTCTCGCAAGCGGCTTGCAAGGCTCAGAACAAAATCCGGCAGCCTCGCAAGCGGCTTGCGAGCTCTTTGGCGGTGGGCGTCGCACTTTTCCGACGCTTTTTACCATCCTATGATGGAACTTGGAGATATTCATTAAACTTTTTACCTTAAATTTCCAAATACATCCGGAAAAAATTGTCTTTGGGATTCAAGGATATTCGCAGGCAATTACTACCTTTGCCACCATAATTCAAAAAAAATGAAGTTATGAAATTTTTAGGAAACATCATTTGGTTGCTGCTAGGCGGTTTCGAGGCAGCAATAGGTTATTTCACAGCAAGTCTGGCTATGCTTATCACCATCATCGGCATTCCCGTAGCTCTGCAGACATTCAAAATTGGACTGCTCTGCCTCTGGCCTTTCGGAGCACAAGTGAAGAATACTGCGTCGCCTCCAGGATGCATTGCCATTCCGCTCAACATCATCTGGATTATCTTCGGCGGACTCTTCGCATTCTGCACACACATCTTCTTTGGAGCATTCCTCTGCATCACCATCATCGGCATCCCCTTCGGCAAGCAGCACTTCAAGATGGCACTACTCTCGCTCGCTCCCTTCGGAAAGGAAGTAACCCTGAACTTTTAACGAAAAACGAAAGACGAAAACTCTTTAACCGTTAAACTTTAACCGTTAACCGTTATACATTAGAACAGATACTTCGCTGTGACGAGGGCAGCACTGCGCTGCGAACAGAATATATCATGCCACTGAGCAGTAATTGCAACGTGGGATGATATGTTTTTTTCAGCCTTAAGCAAAGCATACACTGCCGGAAGGTCGAGCAGGCGGCGCTCAGGAGCATTCTTCGAACACCATACCAACTGAGTAGATGCCTTCAAGTCCCAAGGCAGACGGAACGTAGGCGCAAGGCGAACATAACCGAAGTTCAGTTTCTCGCCCAAGTCCTCCGTATGACAGAAGTTCGCACCACCCGTAAGCGTCAGCCAACTATGTATCCACGTAGCCGCAGCATTCAGCGTAAGGGAGTTTTCTCCCCCATCGACCATGTGGACAAATCGTCCGCCGAAATTCACATTCAACTTTGGTTTGCTATAAGAATAAGCAAGGCGGTACACATCGGCACGACGCTCGTTCTGAAGGGTCGTCACGGTAGTCCAGGTCTTTCCGTCTGTCTCCGGATAGACCGTAGGCAAAGCCGCAATAAACGACGGATTGATGAAACGACGATAATAACCGCCCTGCAACTGATGGTTGGTTGACAACTGAGCCTTCACGCTCGCCATCACCATGTTGCGAGTAGGATTGCGACTTGCCGTACCGTTGTAGGCATCCATACCATAATGGTAGAACGACACACGATCGCCCGCCGAGAATGTCATCGGACCCACAGTGTAGTCGAACTGAGCATACACGTCGAAGTTGTTCACAGTGAAACGGTCGTTCACATCGAACGGCGTCGGTCCCACCACCATGTCCTGGCGCACATGATTGCGAAGGTTAGTCAGGTCGTTCTCGTTTCCCACCAACGTCCGCAGGCCCTTGAGGAAAGGCAGCGGAGTATCCAACTCAATCATATAGACCTGAGTGCCGGCAGCCTGGCGCTGGTCGTTGTACAACGCATTTGCCTTTGCGTCGGAAGACGTGTCGGAATACCTATAACCCGCCACACCAAGCAACTCCGAACCAATTTTGTTGAGCGTATGATAATAATACATAAACGCTGTGTAGTTTTTACCTTCTTCAGCAACAGGAAGTTCCTTGTTATGCAAGTACGACTGGCGCAAATAGACAATCATCCTGTTGCGCGGAGTGAAGCGATGAGTCAGGTTGAACGAAACATTCTGTGAGAAATCAGTATCTCCATGGCGCGACTTATCGTCCACATTCGCCGACGCATAAATATCAGTAGTTTGCTGCTTCGGCGATACATATCCGTAGTTGACAGCCGTCAGAGCCGACTTCTCCAGCTTTGTCGATAACTCAGCTCCGATAAATCCTTTCGTGCCGTCCTCGTTGCGCTCCATATTCAGGTCGATAACACCGCCTAAGCCCGTCGTACCTTTCATCACAACCGGGTTCTCGCAAATCTGAATTCTCTTCACCGTCTTCGCAAGCGTCGTCGACAAATACTGGCGCAGGTTGCAGGCTATCTGCACATTCTCCATACGCAGCTGGTAGTTGTCGAGCATAGTTTCAAAACCACCCACAAGCATTTCCGGATACATCATTAACACATCCATCAACGTTTCGTCGCCTTTCAAGCCAAGACGTTCCACATGAATAAGTGTGCGGTCACCAATAATCTCAATTGCAGGTTGTTGCTGTGTTTGTGCAAGTAGTTTTTCAGGTGCAGCCACCAGGCACAGCACGACGGCTGTCATCATCACAATTCGTTTCATTCGTTCCATAAGTAAAAAATATCACTGCAAAGATAGGATTATTTTTTCCAAAAAACCTAACTTTGCGGGCGGATAAGTTAGCTTGAACGCAAAAAATATCCATTACTTTCCGATTTTACTAACCTATTACAACCATAATCATTATGAAAAATATTTTGTTATCAGCTATAGCTCTTGCGTGTACAACCATCGCTACGAATGCACAGCAACTGGCATTCCCGGGTGCTGAAGGTTACGGCGCCTATGCCACAGGCGGACGCGGATGTCAAGTAGTTCATGTAACAAACCTGAACGCTGCCGGCACAGGTTCACTCGCCGACGCAGTAAGTCAGTCGAACCGCTTCGTCGTCTTCGACGTAGGCGGAGTAATCGATATCACCGGCAAGAGCATCACCATCAGCAGCAACATAACCATCGCCGGACAAACCGCTCCGGGCGAAGGAATCACCATCTACGGCGGACGTGTCATCGCATCGAAGGCTAAGAACGTCATCATGCGATACATCCGTATGCGCGGCGGAAAGAGCGTAAACAGCAGCAAGTGTACACTGACGCTCGACGAATGCCAGAATTTCATCATGGACCACTGCTCCGTATCCTGGGGACCTTGGGATAACGTGCACATCAAGGATGCCAACAACATCACTTGGCAGTACTGCATCAACTCCGAAGGTATAGAACCGCAGCGATTCGGTTCCATCACCGACGGTACTCGCAACTGGACCATCCACCACTGTCTGTGGGCTGACAACAAGAGCCGCAACCCGAAGATGAAGTGTTACCTACAATATTATAATAATGTAGTATATAATTACGCCATGGGAATCATCGGCGGACACTCCGCTGCCGACAACTATCAGGACGTAATGAACAATTACTTCATCGCCGGACCTGAAGGTTCGCAGAAGTATTTCGACGAATGGACCGCAACCGACCACCTCTACAGCAGCGGCAACTATTTCGACGGCAACTGCGACGGAGTGCTCAACGGCACTCTCATCACCGACCACAACAGCGCCACTGCAATGCAGAATCCGAACTTCAACACTACCCACCCGATGAACGTAGAAAGTGCCGAGCAGGCATACTACACCATCGTAGATCATGTGGGAGCTTCACGTGTTCGCGACTCACACGACAAACGAATCCTCGAACAACTCACTTCGCTCGGAAAGAAGGGTAATTTCATTGCTAACGAAGACAACGTAGGCGGCATTGGCACCATTGCAAACGGACCTAAGCCACTCGACACTGATAACGACGGTATGCCCGACGAATGGGAAATTGCCAACGGACTGAACATTCAGAAGAACGATGCCGCTGAATACACTCTCGGCGGCGGTTATACCAACATCGAACACTACGTAAACAGTCTGGCACAGAAGAGTAGCTACCTCACCGCACCAACCAATCCTGAGGCTACCCTTACCGACGCTACAACCGTAAAACTCACGTGGCTGAACAACGAAACCGAAACAGCTACCGCCATCGTCGTAGAACAGTCGGAAGACAACAAGACTTTCGTAGAAATACAACGTCTGGCAGGTGATGCTACAGGAACAACCGTCAGCGGTCTCACAGCCGACAAGGTTTATTTCTTCCGTATGAAAACCATCGGTCCCGACGACATTGAATCGCTCTACTCTGCCACCGTTTCAGTAAACGATGAGTACATGCGTCCGGGCGGCGGAACCAGAGCAGACATGAACCCGTTTGTACCACAGGAAGGAAAACTCTATCGCATCATTTCCTATGCAACCATTCCATACAACTCCGGCACTTCCCTGAACGGAACTCCGAAGTATCTCACCTTTAACGATAACGGCACTCTCGGAACTACCGAAACATACCTGTGGGACGACCCCGCACTGCTATGGGTTATCACCCCAACCGAAGGTGGAATGAACATTCAGAACTACGGCAACAAGAAATATATTGCTGCAAGAAACAGCTCGATAGACAATGTTGACCGCATCGGAACATCCGACTCCCCTACCGTGCTCACCATCAACTACACAGGCGACCAGCAGCCTTCGCAGTCAGGACTCTACGGAAACGTATCGATGTATCGCATCAACAGTGCTGCTGCCAGCAACCAGCAGATTCGTGCCCGCGGCTTTGTTGACGACTGGTTCTGGGGTTCTGGCACATTCGACCGCGCTGACATGGTTTTCACTTTCGTAGAAATTGATGCCTCTCTTGTAACGGTTTTCCTGGCTAAATTCAATGCTGCACTGGAAAGCGCCACTGCCCTTGCAAAAGGTGCTCGCACCGACGTAACACTCGGATATCCTACAGAAGCACTCAACACCCTGATGACTGCCATTACAAATGCTCAGGCTTTTGCAGAAACTATCAACGAAAAAACTACTCAGGAAGAAATTGACGCAGAGGTAACCAAACTCAACAATGCAATCACTGCATTCAATGGCAAGCGCATTTATACCCTTGCAGGCATCTCTGCCGACCTCTGCTACCTTATCTACAGCTACGGCACAAATCCTAACGCAAGAGATGCAGATGCAAATGGCACAATAGGTCGCCGTTACCTTTATTCTACGAAGTCTGCCGACGGACAGCGCGACTCGCTGGTTTACCGCATCGGACTCTCCGAAAACAACATCAACGGTGGACAGGTTGACCCTCTCGCAAGCGATCGTGCTGCACTATGGAGCATTGAAGAAACAGAAAACGGTTTTGTCAGAGTACGCAATCAGAAGTCAGGAGCATACATGCAGATTGAACGTCTGCTATCCGCTACTCCTGTTGCCATCCGTCCTTACTACGCAAAGCAAGACAACGGAAAGATGGCTTTCTATATGGATGCCAACGAACAAGGCAAGCGCCTCTTCAACGTAGGAGCTATGGACGCTGACGGCAAGGGCGGTCCGTTGGATTTCTTCGCAGCACATGCCGACCGCACTCGTCTGCGCTGGGTTATTGCCGAAACAGACATCGAAGTAGAAACTCCTACTGCCATCAGCTCCGTTCAGACCCAGAACGCTCCACAGCAGCGTTTCTTCAGCCTGCAAGGTACACCACTCAGCAGTCGTCCCGTTGCCGGCATCTATCTCGAACAGACAATCGACAACGACGGACATGTCAGTGTGAAGAAGATTCTTGCTAAATGAAAAAAGTAGCATTAGTATTATCGAGCGGAGGTGCACGCGGACTGGTTCACATAGGCGTCATCGAGGAACTGCTGGCACAGGGATACGAAATCAGTTCCATTGCCGGCAGCTCGATGGGAGCACTCATCGGAGGTGTTTATGCAGCAGGCAAGTTGAAAGAGTTTCGTGCTTGGATGAAAACCATCAGCAAGCGGAAGATGTTGGAACTCTCCGACCTGTCGTTCAGCCTCAACCATATAGTAAAAGGAGAACGCATCATCGACGCCATCAAGGAGTTTGTGCCCGACGTGAAAATTGAAGACCTGCCCATTCCCTACTGCGCCATCTCTACCGATTGGCTTCACGGAAAGGAAGTCGAATTCCGCAGCGGAAGTCTGTTCGACGCTATCAGAGCCAGCATTTCTATTCCCTCCATATTCGACCCCGTGCGCCGCAACGGCATGATTCTTATGGATGGCGGCATCATAAACCCCATCCCTCTGAATCGCATAGAGCGCACAGAAGGCGACCTGCTGATGGGTGTTGACGTAAGTGGCCATGACTACAAAACCGAAAACGATTTATGGAAAATGCTTGAGGACAGAAAGAAACGGGACAAATCTTGGAAACAGATTATCCTCAACCATATCATTCCAGATAATATCGAGTTCAACTACTTCACTCTGCTTGCACGCACCAGTGCCCTGATGATACGTCAAAACTCCCTCCTGATGACACAGCTAACCCAACCCGACATCATGATTGATGTTAAGATGGGTCGCTACACCATATTCGATTTCCACAAATCAGAAAAACTCGTCGCCATTGGTCGCAAGCGAACCCGTCAGATACTGTCGAATCGATGAAATATTAAACTCTTCACTATTTTTTGTAAAAAATATTTTTTGTTTTTTGTTGCAAACTCTTACATTTGCAACTACATTTTATATTAATTACACACTATGAAACTAAAACACATCCTTATTTTTTCTCTTGCAATTCTTGCTGGCACACAGGCTGCAGATGCACAACGCAAAACCAAACTAACAGAAACTGTAGGTTCAAATATACAAGCACCAGAAGGTAAGTTTATCAAGCGTAAAGTTGCCATCGGACGCTTCTCTAACGAGACAACATACGCCAAGGGCATTTTCTACGACAAGGAAAACGACCCGATGGGTAAGCAGGCTCTCGACATTCTTTCTTCAAAACTAGCTGCTTCGGGCAAGTTCCTCCTTCTGGAACGCAACGACTTGGCTTCTCTGCTCGAGGAAGTGAAGAAGGGAGACAGCGAACTGAACACTATCGGAGCTGACTACATGATAATTGGTTCTGTAACGGAATTCGGACGCAAAAACACAGGAAAGTCCGGAGTATTTACCTCCACAAAGACTCAAACCGTAGAGGCAGCTGTTGCTATCCGCATTGTGGATGTTTCCAACGGTCTTATAATCTACTCCGACGAAGGCAAAGGACAGGCTGAAATCACTACAAAGACCACCTTTGGCGTTGGAGGTAAAGCTGGCTACGATGCAACTCTGAGCGACAAAGCCATCTCTGAGGCTATTGGTCAGCTGGTAGAAAACATCATCAATAAGTGTAGCGACAAACCTTGGCGCACATATTTTATTAATTATGACAGCGATGCCATCATGATTGGTGGCGGTAGCAGTCAGGGAATCAATACCGGCGACACTTTCGCTGTAAAGGTAAAAGGAAAGAAGGTTAAGAACCCGCAGACTGGTGTAATGATTGAACTGCCAGGCAAGCAGATTGGTACCGTAACCGTAGAGGCTACTGCCGGCGAAACACCAGAGACTGAATTTTCTATAGTTAACTATCAGGGCGAAACTATCAACACTGCTAAGTTGACCGATTACTACATCGAAGAAATAAAGTAAAGCCCTTAAACCTTTTAAACCATTAAACTTTTAAACCAAACAAAAACACATATGAGAAACGCATTTAAAATTTTTGCAACATTGGCAATTCTGCTTCTTGCAGGTTGTCGTGCCCACTACCCAGTTGCCCAGCAGAGCGGCAAGGACGATGTAGCTTACCTGCTATTCGTAAGCACAAGTGGACAACTCCACAAACAGAAAGTATTTTACACCATTGACGATTTTGGCTACGAAGCTCAGGTAGTGAAGCAGAAGACTTCTAACCGTAGAGGCACTCAGTACACAGCCCCTACAGGCAATCACATGCTGACTGTAACAAAAGACGGTCAGACTCTTTACAGCAAACGAGTTTTCCTGTCACAGCAGGAAGTTAAAATAATCAATCTGCCATGAAAAAGCTTCTGATTATACTTATTGCAGGCACATCATTGTTTGCCTGTACAACGACTAACCAATCGCTCTATTCATGGTACGACACAGAGGATGCTACCTATCAATATACTAAGCGCGGAACAGAAGACCTGCTGAACAATGCTATGGCTCAGTATGAACTGGTTATCAACAAGCAGAACGGCACTCGTATGGTTCCCCCTCCAGGCATCAATGCCGAGTATGGTTTCCTACTTTGCAAGGCAGGAAAGAAAGAACAGGGAATCACCCTGCTGAAGGAAGAAATGAGACTTTATCCAGAATCTCAAAAGTATATCTCACGAATCATTAATCAACTGACAAAATGAAAAACAGCATATATCTTGCACTGGCAGCTCTTATGCTTTGTTCCTGTGCAACAAATTTAGCCACTCGTGGCGAACAGTATCCGAAGATGTACGAAGAACGTCCTCAAGCAATCGTAGTAATGCCACCTATCAATCAGACTAACCATGTGGAGGCTAAGGACTATTTCTACACCACCCTCTACGAACCGCTCTGTGAGAAAGGTTACTATGTATTCTCTCCGATGTTGACAATGGAAATGTTCCAGACAGAGAGTGCCTACGATGCAGAATTATTCCTCGAGGGCAGTCTGTCACAGATTCAGAATATACTGGGAGCTGATGCTGCAATGTTTACCATCATCAAGAAATGGAATCGAAACAACCTGGCTGGAACTCTGACCGCTAACGTAGAATATATCCTGCGGTCAACAAAGACAGGAGAGACTCTCTACAAACGCGAAGGACTTATCAAGGTCGACACAAGTGTTAGAGGCGGAAGTGGTCTGTTCGGAGCACTCGTAAATCTTGCTGCTACTGCAGTCAACACAGCTGCTACAGATAAAGTTGTAGCTGGAAGAAAATGTAATGCCTTCGTACTGAGCGACCTCCCTGAAGGACGTTACGGACTACACTACGATCAAGACCAAGGTTTTGAAGCAGGAAAAAGTTTTATCGAAGCGACTGTAGAATAATACACAACCAGAGTTTCCTCATTATTTATATATTTCTATGAAAAAAATATTCACTTCCCTATGTCTGCTACTCCTGAGCATCTGTGCATCGGCCCAGTATGTAGACAAGAAAGAAGAAGCTGTAAAGAAAAACCGACCACTCAAGGAGTGGCGCGAAATACGTTCCCAACTGTTCAATTTCGGATGGAAATTCCAAATGGGCGAAGTCGAAGGAGCCGAAAAAGCTGACTTCGACGATAGCCAATGGCGCACTCTCGACCTGCCACACGACTTTCAGTTTGAAATGCCATGGGACGAAAAAGCCAAAGGTGCCCGCGCTTTCAAACAGATGGGTTCTGCATGGTATCGCAAGACCTTCAACGTGCCGGAGTCGTATAAGGGAATGAGTGTCAAACTCGACTTTGGAGGTATCATGTATTATGGCGATGTATATGTAAACGGAAAGAAAGTAGCTTCGTCAGAATACGGATACATCGGTTTTGAGACCGACATAAGCAAAGCCCTGAAATACGGAGCCGACAATGTTGTTGCTGTATATACATCTACAGGACCGGAGAATGGTAGTCGCTGGTACACAGGTGGCGGACTCTTCCGCGATGTGTATCTGAAAGTATGCAACCAGCAGACCCGTATTGCCCGTCACGGACTTTACGTAACAAGTGCTCCGAAGGGTAAGATTGTACGTCCGGACGTACTCAATGCACAACGCATCGACATCAATCCGCTGAATCCTCAAGGCGGCAATCCTGCTGGCAGCTGGGACGTACTCGTACAACTTCAAGTCATCGGTTGGCAGAAACATAACATATCTCTGAAAGCAACTCTGAAAGATGCAGAAGGAAATGTCGTAGGAAAGAGCGAATGTGGAATGCCTGACCATACAAAACAGAACAACACAGAAGTAGCTCTGCCATTCATCAGCGTCGGTCAGCCAAAACTTTGGTCACCCGACACTCCATACCTCTATACCGTAGAAGCAGTAATCGAGGAAGACGGCACAGTAATCGATTCTATCAGCGACCAAATTGGTCTTCGCACCATCGAATACAGTCCTGAGTTCGGATTCAAACTCAATGGTAAGAAAACGTTCGTAGTAGGTATTGCAAACCACCACGACATTGGTGCTGTAGGTATTGCCGCATACGACAAAGCCATTGAACGCCAGATGCGACAGTTGAAGGCTTTTGGCTACAATGCTATCCGTTGCAGCCACAACCCCTATAGCGAAGGCTTCTATCGTGCTGCCGACAAAGTAGGTCTTATGGTTGTTGACGAACTGATAGACAAATGGTCGGACAAAGAATACTGGGGTGGTCGCAAACCATTCATGCAGTTGTGGCCTACACTCATCCCAGAGTGGGTGAAACGCGACAGAAACCACCCATCTATCGTACTTTGGAGTCTTGGAAACGAACTGCAGACCAATAGTGGCTGGTCGGGTTATCCTACTGAGGACTGGGGAATCACTACATATCGTATATTCGATCAGATGCTGAAGCGCTACGACCGCACCCGTCCTACTACCGTAGCTATGTTCCCAGCCAGAGCAGGGGCACAACGAGGCACTCCAGACTTCAAAACATACCGAGTACCACCAGAGTTGGCATGTGCCTGCGAAATAGCATCGTTCAACTATCAGTGGGATGCTTATCCAGGTTATTTTGAATATAAGCCAGACCTTATTCTTTTCCAGAGCGAAGCCGTAACTAACCAGTTGCAACAGCCCTACTACGGGATGGATCAGAAACGTAGTGTCGGACTTGCCTGGTGGGGAGCCATCGAATACTGGGGCGAATCAAACGGATGGCCAAAGAAAGGATGGAACTATTCTTTCTTCAAGCACACTATGGAGGCTTATCCACAAGCATACCTCATCAAGGGTAGCATCAAACCGGAAGAACCTGTTTGTCAGATTGGCGTTGTTGACGGCAAAGGTGAAAGCCTCGAATGGAACGACATCAAGGTGGGCAGTCAGAAGATTTCCTATAACTGGAATCAGAAAGAAGGCAGTCGTCAGAATGTGTTTGTATATACTAATGCCGACGAAGTGGAACTATTCTACAATGGCAAGAGTCTGGGTACAAAACAAAACGACCGCAGCGACTTGGCTAAGCGCAACATAACATACTGGAACGACATAGATTATGGTAAAGGTGGCACTCTGCTGGCAATAGCAAAGAATGGCGGCAAAGAAGTAGCCCGTCATCAGATTAAGTCTTCCGGCAAGGCAGTTGCACTAAAGATTGTTGCAGAAGGCAAGTGTCCTCAGGACATCTTCAACACCAAGAACGACTGTTGGAAGGCAGACGGTATGGATCTCCAATATTTCAAAATCTATGTTGTGGACAACAAGGGAAATATCGTTAGCAATTCAACCGACAAAGTCACAGTAACTGCTCAGGGAGAAGGTTCGCTTCTAGCTATAGATAATGGCGATCACTACACAAATGACCTGTTCCGTCCTACTGACAACATCAAACAGATGCAAACAGGAGTAATGCAGGCAATTTTGCGCAGTACCCGAAAAGCAGGAAAGGTAACTATCCAAGCTACAGCTCCAGGCTTAAAGTCTGCAAAGCTGACTATTAATACCAAATAAACCCTTTAAAACCATTTAATATTTATGAAAAAGACAAAATTTTTTCTGATGGCAGTGTTCTGCCTAATGATTTCAGCTGTTGCTAAGGCCGACGACACTCCTATTGCTCCCGAGGCTCTTCCACAGGATGCAAAAACTTTTGTTCAAACCAACTTCTCCGGTAAGAAGATTATCTATGCCGAGAAAGACTGGAACTCCTACGAGTGCCGACTCGATGACGGTACTAAGATTGAATTCAACAAGAAAGGCGTATGGCAGAAAATAGATTGCAAAGGCATGACAGCTGTTCCGGCAGCTATTGTTCCAAAAGCCATTCAGAAGTATGTTGATTCAAACTTCCAGAACTGCGTTGTAACTAAGATTGACAAAGAGCGTTATGGCTACGAAGTTGAACTGTCGAACGACATAGACCTCAGGTTCAACTATAAAGGTCAGTTCATCGGCATGGACGACTAATAACATACAACACCGATAAATGAGAGAGAATGTGCTCAAACAGGCACATTCTCTTTTTTTTCTTATTTTCATTATTTTTTTTTCATTTTCTCCGAACATTGTGTATCTTTGCAACCAACCCAAAAAACACTTTAAAATAACATACACAATATGGATCAAGAACTAATCAAACAATGTACAGCAGAGGCACAGAAGTGGCTCTCTCCTGCATTCGATGCCGACACACAGGCTGAAGTACGAGCAATGCTCGACAATGAAGACAAAACTGCTCTCATCGACGCATTCTACCAGAATCTCGAATTCGGAACTGGTGGTCTGCGCGGAATCATGGGTGCCGGCACAAACCGCATGAACAAATACATCGTCGGAATGGCTACTCAGGGTTTTGCTAATTACATAAACAAAGCCTTTGCTGGCAAGAAGAACCTCAGTGTTGTTGTAGGTCATGACTGCCGCAACAACTCTCGCCTCTTTGCTGAGACTGTTGCCGACATCTTCTCTGCAAACGGCATTAAGGCATACCTTTTCGAGAGTCTCCGTCCTACTCCAGAAATCTCATTTGCAATCCGTCAGCTGGGTGCTCAGGCAGGTGTAAATATCACAGCCAGCCACAACCCACGCGAATATAATGGTTACAAAGCTTACTGGGATGATGGTGCTCAGGTACTTGCTCCACACGACACAGGTATCATCGACGAAGTAAACAAAGTAACTATCGATCAGGTTAAGTTTACTCCAAACAACGACCTCATCCAGATTATCGGTGGTGAAATGGATATCGACTACCTGAATGCTGTTCACGAGGCACTTGTTGACCAGGATGTCATCAACCGTCAGAAAGACCTCTGCATCGTTTACTCCCCACTCCACGGAACAGGTCGAGTAATCATTCCTGCAGCTCTACGCACATGGGGCTTCCAAAACATCAACGTAGTTAAGGAACAAATGGTTATCGACGGCAACTTCCCAACTGTTGTTAGTCCTAACCCTGAGAACTCTGAGGCTATGACTTTGGGTATGAAACTTGGTACAAAACTGAATGCCGACCTCGTACTTGCCAGCGACCCAGATGCTGACCGTCTTGCTGTTGTTTGCCGTGACCCTAAGGGCGAATGGTGCATCCTTAACGGTAACCAGACAGCGCTTATGCTCTCATATTATATTATAGAGAACAAGAAGAAACTCGGTCAACTCAAAGGCAACGAATTTATGGTTAAGACCATCGTAACCACTGAGACCATCGCAGAAATTGCAAAGCGCAACAACGTAGAAATTCGCGATGTATATACTGGTTTCAAGTGGATTGCCCGCGAAATTAAACTCTCTGAGGGAGTGAAGAAATATATAGGTGGTGGTGAGGAATCATTCGGTTACCTCCCATTCGACAAGGTTCGTGATAAGGACTCGCCAGCTTCAATCTGTCTGCTCTGCGAAATCGCTGCTTGGGCAAAGGACAACGGCATGACTCTCTACGACCTGCTCATGAAGATTTACCTCGACTACGGCTTTGCATATCAGAACGCAATTTCTGTAACGAAACCAGGAAAATCTGGCGCTGACGAAATCAAGCAGATGATGGAAGACTTCCGCAAGAATCCTCCTACACAGCTTGGTGGCAGTCCTGTTGTTTGCATCAAGGACTACAAGACTCTCAAACAGGTAGCCAACGGAAAAGAAACTGCTATCGACATGCCTGCTACAAGCAACGTGCTCCAGTGGTTCACTGCCGACGGCACAAAGATTTCTGTTCGTCCTTCTGGTACAGAACCAAAGATTAAGTTCTACGTCGAAGTAAAGGGCGAGATGGAGTGTGCTAAGTGTTACGACGGAGCTGTCAAGACAGCTCAAGACAAAGTTGATGCAATAAAGAAAGACCTAGGCATCTGATTTGCATTTTAAATCAGCTTCTCTAATACAACTCCTGCATTTTTTGTGGGAGTTGTTTTTATTTTATACAAAAACGCAATAGTAAAATCCGACTTATTGTTAAATTAAAACAGAAAAATTGCAAAGATTTTTTGCAGATTTTTCCACATTTGTGCCATTATTGTCAAATTTTATTCTACCTTTGCACAAGTTTTTTGGATAGAATAACGAACTAATATGGCAGAGCAGTACAAAATACATCCTATGATAGCTCAACAAGACGAAATTGAGCGCAGAGGAATAATGGTATTCGACGACATTCATCGCATGCCTTTGTATGACGAGCCATACACATCACCCATGACAACCATCATTCTGACTCGTCAGGGATGGTTGCGCACAGAATACGATATGCATCCTACTGTTTTTCAGGAACACTCCATCGCTGTGATTACCCCCCACCGCATACTTTGTGTCAGGGGATCCTCCGAAGACTTCCAGTCAACAGTCATCATGCTCTCAGCAACATTCTTGGAACGCTTGCGCCATCTGTATTCCGACACCTATCGGAGCATAATGCACTTCCGTAATCAGCCAGATCTGCAGTTGAGCGACAGACAGTTCGAGGTCATCGTTCACATCTTCAGCGTACTCTCCGACATAGGAATGCAAATCATACCAAGTCGAAGCGAGATGCAGTCCGACCTTCTGAAAATACTCTTCCAGATGTTGCAGGAATACCGCATAAGCAACGAAAGCAAAGAAGAGGGTCTCGTTCCTCGCGAAGAACTGTTCAGCCGTTTCTACAAGGCTATAGAGGAACACTTCCGCGAGAGCCACGAAGTACAATTCTATGCAGATCTTTTCGGACTCACTCCAAAACACTTTGCAGCAATCATAAAGAAGCAAACCGGCATCAAGGCACTCACATGGATAAACAACTATGTGATGATTCAGTCGAAATCTATGTTGCGCCACATGCAACAGATGCCAATCCAACAGGTTGCCCTCCAAATGGGATTCAACGAACTCTCAGCATTCAGTCGTTTCTTCAAGACCAATGAAGGAGTCACCCCATCTGAGTACAGAGAAAAAATAAAGTAAACAAACTATGTCAGAAGAATTAAACATATCTGAAGGCAGCAAAACAGATAAATATGCCACACTTCTTCCGCAGATACA